>Ga0190272_10000081_pt1 | contig 66249 bp, 46 predicted proteins | sample Popmic504T_FD_133746 | JGI IMG/M metagenome (GOLD analysis project Ga0190272, IMG submission 133746) | Populus adjacent soil microbial communities from riparian zone of Shoshone River, Wyoming, USA - 504 T | ecosystem: Environmental > Terrestrial > Soil > Riparian zone | place: USA: Wyoming... | reverse complement strand
TCCCAGGTTCCTGGGCAGCCCCTTCCCGAACATGCTCTGCTCTTCGACCCCGGCGGACCGGATGCGCCAAGGCCACTAACGACGCATCCGATGTTGCCTTCCGTTCAGTTGACAACGTCGGCTCCGCGATCGGTCACCTTTCGAGGCTCAATCACACAGCCTGTTCGCTCGCTGTCTACGCTTCGCGGCTCGGATTACTCCGATCACACCACGCAAGACTCGCTTCCCGCTGGCGGCCAACGTTGGCGGGGCAGGGCTTGAACCTGCTGGGCTGCTTTCGAAGGTTTCTCTCCGTAATGTTCACATCACATCACTTCGATCCCCCTTCGCCAAGCTTTGCCTGGCGCACCAACCGACGTGACGCCGTGCGTCTCGGGACCAGCAGGCGGCTCGGCCGGCGGGCCGAAGCCGGGCCGTGCCAGCTTCACACCAAAGTTAGGCGCCGCGTCATTACAATAGTCCGTTCAAGTCCACCGCGAGACCGGCAGCCTTAAATTCACGCGCAAGCATGAACCGCCATGCCCCGGCATAATCAAGCGGAAGAAACCCTAACCCCGACAAGTCACTGGGAAGCTCAAACGAATCGTCATACAGAATGCAAACCCGACCGCGCCCGAGCTTAGCGATAAGAAAGCCGAGCTCCAGTAGAACATTTTGACGAGGCCGTGGAGCGAAGGTCGTTAGATCGCCGCGAACACGTCCCACGTCGTCGCCAGTGATTAGGACCACGGCAAAGGAAACTGACGTTGTTTGCTCTAACTTTTCGAGCACTGGTGCGGCCGCGACTAGGTTCCTCGTCCAAGATCACAACTCGCAGGCCGAGCCGTTCGATCACTTGTGCAACCGTATTGCGCCGCTCTCGGCCACGTCCACTCACGAGGAACACGAAAGGCGCCGCTTCGTCGTTTGTCGCGCCTCGTACCTCCGGCGCCTGAACACCGCGCAACACGCGCTCAAGCGTGACCGGCGCTGCGATTGCGTGGTCGTCGAGTCCGACAGATATGTGCCCAGGACGAGGGTCTATGCCGAGCGGCACGGTGGCTTTAACTGCAGCAAGCTTATGCTCGAGGTCCGGCCAGAAAGCGCCCCACAATCTCGCAAGTGTTTGTTCTGGCACTGCGCTGTCACCTAACACGCGATTCAACGCCATGACGAGCGCTTCGGTACCCGAGCGATCTGCGCGTACAGCTTGAAACTGAGATAGCGGCCCATCGAATGCTTCATCGCTGAACCCGACGAGATAAGGACAAACGTTGATTGAATGAAAGAGAACTCCTGCCTCAAACAGAACCCATGGCGCGTTCAGGTTCTCGGGTGTCAAACATAGAACTCCGAATTTGCTTTGTTTAAGTGCAAAGGCGACTTCGGATGCCCACTGAGAGCCGGCCAAAACATCTACGGCCGACATCCAAGGCCGGACGGCTTGTATCATCAGCGGTAACCAATCGCGAAGCGACTCTGCGACCCTTCGACTGCGATCTCCCGACCAACTCAAGAAGACTTGCATTCTTAAACGATACCTCATAAGGAGCGACCGCACGGCTCGTTTCCATACTTCGTGCACCTAACGAGCTGAGAGTTGCTTGGCGACCATTCGATCAGGCGTTGACGCAAGGTATGCGCGGCCTCATGGAAAGTGTGTAGAGACGGCAAATGTACTTCGTGCGCCTAACGTCCTTGGTGTAAGCTGCATGGCCAGTTCCGGGTGCTGAAGCCGGAGCGGCGCGCGGGTTGCCGCTGAGGAGTGGCGAAGCACGACTGCCGAACCTGCAACCCGCGTGACGCCGTCACGCTGGCGATGATGTAGCCAGCTTGGCTGCCGGGCCGAAGCCGGGCCGTGACAGCTTCATACTAAAGTTGGGCAGCGGTCTATGACCACGTGCCAACGCGCTGTATGCGACCGAGTTCGAGTGTGACGGCGCCACTTTACGAGCACGTTGCCGTCGCGCTCCGAACGGAAGAGCGCGGCGGCGGTTTGCTGCAGTGCATGGTTAGATTAGGCGGCGGCTCTCACTGGCTCAACTCTCAACAGGTGGAAGATCGCCGGTAAATCGGCCGCTAGGCTCTTGCCATTCTGGCTCCGATTGCGTCGACAATCCTCGCAGCTTCGGCTGTCCAATTGCCGTCGATTTTGTTTTGCAGATTAAAGTCTTTGAGAAAGCTCAAGACTTTCTTCGCAATTCCAGCTCCCGGAACACCCGCTGCTTCCAAATAGCCCGCTACCTCTATCCCTCTAGGTCCCAATTTCCTGGTGCCGCTGTTGAGGGGACCCCGGAATTGGATTCGGGTAAGTTTCGCGCTATAAGTCCCTTCGTCCTTGTCTATTTGGGTGACGGCGTAAAAAACCCTGTCATCCTTGCCAAGGTGTTGATGTCTAAAGTAACCGGTTTCACCTGCTGCGATCAGCGGGCTCCGTTGTTGCCCCCGAATGTAAAAGTTGTGCCCATTAAGCTTCACGCTGTGAGTATCCTCATCGGCGTGGATTCCCCTGACAGCCAAATCAACGGCTTTGGTCAACGATATAGCCATACTGTTTTCCTTGTTCTTTGCTCTGTTTGTTTTCTTGTATGCCGGACCGAAGCAGGGCCGCAACAGCTTCAGTGTGAAGTTGGGCAGCCCGCTTTGGCTCAAGCGCTCTCTTCTGCGGCGACATGGCTGGGGCGCGACGTACGACCGCAGCATCGGGGCATACGTCGCTTCCGTTGTCAGTTCATGACAACGAGGACTGTATATTGGCTGTTCGCCGGCGAGCCGTTAAGGGTACAACGAACATCCACGATAACAGCATTGCCCAAGCCAGCCCAAATGACTGCACGGCACTGTGTTGGGCTGCCACACACGGCGGTCACTTGGACGCTCTCTGCCGAGGGAAGGCCAACGAATCGAATGCGATAGGACCCAACAGCTGACCTCGTGGCCGTAATCACATGGCCGGGCGCAGGGTTGAACGAAGAGGCCGCCGGTGTAGCGTAGCTAGCGGCGTTCGGTTGATTCGCAAATGCCCAGGCAAATGTTGCCGCCGATGCTGGCATGGTCAGAAGCAACGCGAGACAGGTGATAGAAGCGACTCTCATTCTGTAATCCTCCGTTGAATAGTGACGCGCGGTGGCCGAACGTTTCATAAGCTGCGCACGCGACGCAAACGCGGCGATCGGCCTGACGTTCTGACGGCACGTCACCATTTCACGATCATTCGCGATATGCGGTGCTTACCGTTTCGAGAAATGGCTTCGCCAAAGTTGCTCCGTCAAGGTAGTCTTCTCATGTAGCGTCGATCTTAGCGGCCCCGGCTCGGCAGGACGGCATGCGGGCTGGCGATCTTTGTCTTGGTCTGCCCAACTCTCAATTCGTCTGGTCCGCATAGCGCGGACGTGACTTGCGCTTCGTAACCTTTCGCGATGAAACGTACCGCGCTATGCGACGCAGATGAGTAGCGCGGTAAGCGGGGGCGAAGGTGGTGCGTAGCGCGGGAAGTTGTATCTCGAGCGCGTGTTGCGTAGCACGGGCTGACTTCCGGCCGTACACGGGAAGTTCGCGGACGAACTCGCCCCGACGCTACATCGCATCGAGCGGATTGCGAACCGCTCTACAGGACACATGGCGTGTAGAGCGTGTGGCGCCGCGCCCGAGGAAAGAAACGGGTGCAGGACTGTCGCCCGCTACGCGGGCTCGATGAATGAGCGACCCCATTCCACCGGCTGAAGCCGGTGGCTATTTCCTGAAGCCCGCTACGCGGGCCGGGGTGAAGCCGGCTACGCGGGCCAGGTCTGCCGCCGTAGGCGGCTCCAGGAAATCGATCCCGGCTTCAGCCGGGGTTGGTCCGTACCCCACCGGAACGAGCCCGCGTTAGCGGGCGACAGATACGGAGTTTCCTGGGAGGCTGTGAAGAAATCCAGAGTGGCCCGGCTTGCGAGCGCGACGAGGCCAGCTGCGAGGCGCACCGACGAGGCGCTGCTGACGTCGTGGAGGAGGTGCAACGAAGGAGATGGCCTCGTCCCGCCGCAAGACGCGCCACTCTGGATGTCTTCACGGCCTCTCAGCCGCCGGAGCGGACCCACAGCGCCGGAAGCGTGCCGGCGAATGCTTTCCCTGGGACCACGCTTTCCGGAGGCTGCCCACTGGAAGGTCCTTCGCCTTCATGCTTTACGCGCCGCGGACGATTCCTGCGGCTCAGGATGACAGTGTGGGGCGTGTCTGGAGGAGAGGACCGTTGGCCGTTTGAATGCGTAGCCCCCCGTTCGGCTGGCGGCCAGCTCCCCGTCACGGAGCCGAGCCGCACCAGCTTCAGCGTGAAGTTGGGCGGCGCCGTTCGACTCAAAGCCTCGCTCCGTGCAGTTTGGAGAAGCCACAGCTATTTCATTGCTCTTCGTGACGAATGTCAGATAACGACCAACCGCCCCCTGTGTTAGGTTCAGAACAGGAGCGCCCATGTACCACTTACTCCAGGTGATTCATGTATTCGCCGTCATTCTCTTCATGGGAAATATCATCACCGGTCTTTTCTGGAAGTTTCACGCCGATGGCACGCGCAACCCGGTCATCGTTGCGCACACGATGCGTGGCCTGATTCGAGCCGACCGGTGGTTCACGATTCCTGGTGTGGTCGTGGTCACGATCGCCGGAATTCTGGCAGCCGTGCAGGCAGGCCTTCCGCTCCTTCGCACCGGGTGGATCCTCTGGTCGATCGTCGCTTTTTCGCTTTCCGGGGTGGCGTTCGCGTGGAAAGTTGCACCCCTTCAGAAAGAGTTGCTCGTCCTGTCTGACAGTTCGGATGCGTTCGATTGGCCGAACTATCGCTCGAAGTCGCTGCGGTGGGAGTTGTGGGGTCTGTTCGCCACCCTGACGCCGGCCGCCGCGGTCATATTGATGGTGTGGAAACCGAACATCTAGTGTCGTGTCCCGCTTGAAAAGCGTGACACGACACTAGTGGCGAAAAGTCGAGCGCTACTGTCCGATCACTCCGATTGCTTTCAACCACGCTTCGGCGAGCGGGGCCCACGCCGTTGCGGTCGAGGCGATGCGGCGCAATCCGAACGCATGGCCGCCGTTGGCGAAGATGTGGATCTCCGAGGGGACTCCGGCTTTGCGCAACGCCGCGGCGTAGGCGAGCGAGTTCTCCACCGGGTTCATGGGATCGTCGTACGCGTGCACGAGGAACGTCGGCGACGTACGGTCAGTCACTTGAATGTCGGGATTGGGTGTGAAGTTCGTACGTTTGGACGCCATGCGTCCCGGATAGAGCACGAGCGCGAAGTCCGGCCGCGAGCTGGTCTTGTCCGCGTCGTCGACGGCCGGATAGAGGCGATCGAAGCGCGTGCTGGCCATGATCGCCATGTGCGCGCCGGCCGAGAAACCGATGACGCCGATCTTGTTCGGGTCGATGCGCCACTCCGCCGCGCGCGAGCGAACGATGCTCATCGCTCGCTGGGCGTCCACGTGCGCCGATGCGCACTCGCGGTAGGGGCCTTGATGCTCGCAGGGAACGCGGTACTTCAGTAATGCGCATGCGATTCCGTTCGAGATCAGCCAGTCACAGATTTCCGTCCCCTCGATGTCGATGGCGAGGACGTTGAACCCGCCGCCCGGGTACACGATGACCGCCGGTGTCGCGGCGGTTTTCCCTGGCGGAGGATAGATTGTGATCGTCGGCCGGGTGACGTTCTCGATGTACATGTACGGCTTGCCGCCGACCAGCTTCTTCTGGCTGGTCTCGCGATTCAGCGCGTAGTGAAGAGCCTCGACGCCCACGCCGGGGCGTGGATCGGGAGGGCCGTCCGGCCAGAGAACGATCTGCTTGTGGACGCCCGCCGGCTGCCACGTCGTTTGCGCATCAGCGTTCTGCGTGGCCGCGACGATCAGGCTCAGTCCGAGCGCCACGCGTAAGGCCGTCTTCATTCGTCCTCGCTTTCCGAGAACGACGTATGCGCGCTTCGTACCCAGTGTGGCCAACAGGTGTCGCTGTGGCACCGAAGGCAGTGAAAGCGGCGCCTGCGGTCGCCGCACTCCATAGCCTCCGCTCACCCCGGGTCACGAGAGGCTGTGCAGAGTGGCGGAGCGTGCGGGGGGCTATGGACTGCGGCGGCCGCAGACGCCGCTTTCACTGCCGTTCGTGGGTGCGGAGTCGTGTGGCGGCGCCGGCGGTCACACGATGCTGCGCAGCGTGTCGAGGAGCGTCTTCGCGTCGTACGGTTTGCGCAGGAACCGCACACGCGGCCGCGAGAGTTGCCGTGCCAGACGTGTCGCGTCGCCGTTACCGGTCGAGAAGATGACCGGCAGGTCCGGCCATTGCTCGGCGATGCGGTCGTACACCTCGCCGCCGTCGGCATCGGGAAGATTGACGTCGAGCACCACGGCCTGCGGCGCGAACGAACGGATGGCGTCGAGCGCGGCGGCGCCGGTGTCGGCGACGCGAACCTCGATGTCGTCGAGTGCCAGCAGCGCCGACAGGCCGGCGGCGACGGCCGGCTCGTCCTCGACCAGCAGCAGGCGCCGCACGGGGACACCGGCCTCCTCGGCGGGAGGAGAGACGGGCCCGGGGCGCGGCGGCTCGCTCATCGGCAGGGTGAGCTCGAACCGCGTCCCCTCCCCCACCACGCTGGCCACGGTGATGGTCCCGCCGTTGCGCACCACCATCTGCTGCGCGACGGCCAGGCCGAGGCCCGTTCCTTTCGACTTCGTGGTGAACAGGGGCTCGAAGATGTGCGGCAGGATGTCGGGCGAAATGCCGCTGCCTGTGTCGGCGACGGCGATGCGCACGCTGCGCGCCGGCTCGTCGGGGGCCGCGTCGATGGTGAGGCTGCCGGCGCCGTTCATGGCGTCGCGGGCGTTGGCGGCGAGATTGAGGAGCACCTGCGCGATCTGTTCGGGATCGAAGCGCGCGAAGAACGGCTGATCGCCGGCGGTGGCGAGAATGGAGACTCCCGCGCCGGCGACGCCGGCCATCTGCGAGGAGATGCGCGGCAGCCACTCGCGCATGTCCACCGGCACGAGCGCCGGCTGCCGGTCCTGGGTCGTACGCAGGATCTCGTCGGTGATCTTGCGGCCGCGTGCGACGGAGGTGAGGATGTGGGCCGCGGCGTCCTTCAGTCTCTCGTCCGTACCGGCGCGGCGGCGGATGACTTCGACGAACGGCGAGATGCCCATCAGGACGTTGTTGAACTCGTGGGCGATGGTGGCGGCGATGCGTCCGAGGCTGCTGACACGGCGGACCTGGTCGAGCTGCGACTCGAGGCGCTTGCGCGAGGTGACGTCGCGGAAGGTGACGACGGCGCCGACGATGCGGTCGTCGTCGCCGCGAATGGCCGCGCACGAGTATTCGATGTCGCGCAACTGGCCGTCGAAGCGCTGCAGAACGTCTTCGTCCGCCCGCAGCTCGCCGTCGGCCAGCGTTTTGACGATGCCGCAGTCGTTGCAGGCTCCGCCGGGATGGATGACGGAGTGCGAGAGGATGCCCGGGCGAAGGGTGCCTTCCGGCCAGCCCGCCAGCGCGATGGCGGCACGGTTGGCGAAGGTGAGCTTTCCTTCGCGATCGACGCCGATGATGCCCTCGGCGGCGTGCTGGAGGATCAGCTCATTCTGTTTGCTCAGGCTGCGGATGGTCCGCTCCGCTCCGCGGGCGCGCTGCTCGGCGGCCTTCCGCTCGGTAAAGTCCTGAAACGCGCCGATCAGCCGCAGCGGTTTCCCTCCTTCTCCCCGGACGACCAGTCCGCGGTCGAAGACGTCGCCGTACGTCCCATCGGCGCGGCGGAAGCGGTACTCGACCGTCACGCGGTCGCCGCCGGAGTCGAAAACCCGATTCATCTCTCCGACGACGCGCTCGACGTCTTCGGGATGCACGCGCGAGCTCCACCACTCGATCTCGACCTCGTCCTGCAGGTCGTACCCCCAGACGGTGTTCATGGCCTCGTTGAACAGGACGCGGTTCCGGATCAGGTCGTAGTCCCAGATCACGTCCAGGGTGGCCAGCGCGGACAGGTGGTAACGCTGTTCGCTCTGGCGCAGCGCGGCCTGCATGTCGCGGCGCTGCGAGCTGAAGCGCCGCTCGGCGATGGCGCGACGCACGGCCTCGGGCAGCCGCGCCGGCCGGTCCTTCACGATGTAATCGACCGCCCCCTCCTGCAGGGCGCGCGTGGCGCGCTCGTCGGAGATCGTTCCCGAGACGAAGATGAAGGGCACGTCCGGCGCGAGCGTGCGGGCGATGTTCAGCGCGGCCAGGCCGTCGAAGGCGGGAAGCTGATAGTCGGAAAGGATGACGTCCGGAGCGACGGACACGAGCTCGCGGCGGAAGCTCGACTCCGACGCCACGCGGCGCATGGCGAACGCCAGACCCGCTTTCAGCAGCAGACGGTTGATCAACTCGGCATCGGCCGGGTTGTCTTCGACGAGCAGAATCTGAATTTCTTCCATGGATGATCCGATGCCTCTCAGCGCGCGGAGCGGTTGAGGGCGACCCAGTAGTAGCCCACGTCGGCGAGGGTCCGGGCGAAGGACTCGAAGACGATGGGCTTGACGATGTAGCTGTTGGCGCCGAGGCGGTAGCTCTCGACCCGGTCGCGCTCCTCGGCCGAGGAGGTGATGATCACGACCGGCACGTGGTGGAGGCGCTCATCGGTCTTGATGGCCCGGAGCACCTCGATGCCGTCGACCTTCGGCAACTTCAGGTCGAGGAAGACCGCGCGGGGGACGTCCTCGATGTTGCGGCCCTGATACGCGCCGCCCGCGAAGAGGTAGTCGAGCGCCGCCGCGCCGTCGGCGACGTGCAGCACGTGGTTGACGAAGTCGTGGTTCCGCAGCGCGCGCATCGTCATCTCGACGTCGCGCGGGTTGTCTTCGACGTACAGAATCTTTACCGGCTGATCGGTCATGCTGCGCTCCGTGCGGCGCTGGCCGCGGGAAGGGTGAAGTGGAAGCACGCTCCCTGATTCACCGCTCCCTCTCCCCGTACGCTTCCGCCGTGACGCTCGACCACACGCTGGACGATGGCCAGCCCGACGCCGGTGCCTTCGAACTCCGCGCCGTCGTGCAGGCGCTGGAAGACGCCGAACAACTTGCCGGCGTAGCGGGGGTCGAACCCCACGCCGTAGTCCCGGACCCAGTAGTGATGCGTTTCGTGGCCGGCTTCGGCGCCGACCTCCACCACGATCTCCGGACGCGGCGCGCTGAACTTGACCGCATTGGTGAGCAGGTTGACGAGCACCTGCCGGAGCATCGGCTCGTCGCCGACGGCGAGCGGAAGCTCGCCGCATTCGAGCCGCATGGACCTGCCGGGAGCGGCGGCCTCGATATCGGCAAACACACTGCGCGCCAGTGCGGCCACGTCGACCGGCTGCATGCGCAACTGCCCGCGGCCGAGGCGCGAGAACGAGAGCAGGTCGTCGATGAGCGTGCCCATGCGGTTCGCCTCGGCGCGAACCGTGGCGAGATAGCGCCGCCCCTCCCCGTCCAGCGCGCCGGCATAGTCTTCCTCCAGCATCTGCGCGTAACCATTGATCGCCCGCAGCGGCGAGCGCAGATCGTGCGAGACGGAGTAAGAGAACGACTCCAGCGCCTGATTCGCCGCCTCCAGCTCCCGCCTTCCCTTCGTCACCACGGCCGCCATGGCGTGGAAGTGCCGGTCGACCTCCGCGATCTCGTCGGTGCCGGGCTGCGCCGCGTGCAGCGGCTGGCTGCGCTCGAACCGGGCGGTGTTCTCGACGAGTATCCGGAAGCGCGCGGCGATGCTTCGCGCGAAGGCCGCGACCAGCGCCAGCGTCAGGACAATCGTGGCCGCCGAGCCGATGGTCAGTGCCTGCACGATGCGATGGCTCCACCGCATCGAGGCCTTCTCTCGCGCGGCGTCGAGCGAGTCCTCGCTGCGCAGGAAGCGGTTCATCTCGACGCGGAACGCGTCCATTCGAGCCTTCCCGCTACCCGCGCGAACCAGCGCGATGGCGTGGGCCACCTGTCCGTTCGCCACGCGGCGGCTGACACCCTCGTGGTAGGCCGTGACGGCGGCGGCGGCTCGTTCGAGGCGCCTGACGGCGGCGCGCTCGCCGTCGCTGACGGCGAGTGTGGCCAGCCGCCGCAACTCGACCGGCATCCGGAGGCGCGCCGCGTTCGACGGCTCGAGGAAGCGCCCCTCTTCCGTTAGGATGTAGCCGCGGGTGCCGGCCTCGACGTCGAGGATCAGCGCCTGGACCCGGTAGGAACTGGCCAGGATTTCCTTGGCCCGCACGTCGGCCCGGCGGTCGGACTCGCGGGCGTTCTCGATGGCGGCCAGGCAGCCGAGCAGAACGATCTGGAAACAGAGAGGCCCCGCGATCAGCAGCAGTCCCTTGTTGGGAAGTGTCATGCGTTCGCGTCAACGCGAAGGTCGGGAAGAGTGGACGTCATGCAGGATGAGGAGAGCAAGTGGCGCCCCACCCCACCGCTTCGCCTAAGTCATTGATTCCACTGCCGTGACGCGCTTCACGCCGGAATCTCGGGCACTCATATTGATCGAACCACGATCATTCTGATCGGCCCGTGGTCCAAAAGAGGACGGACCCACGGCGGCGAAGGCCGCCGCGCTCGATACGCACCCGCGGAACGCGCAGCGCCGGTGTTCGTGCAGGTGTAGGGGGTGGGAGCAGCAGTGTCCGGAACGTGAAGAAATCATCGTGGCGGCGGCATCATCGCCGGCGCCGCACCTTCTTCTCGACCGCGCCGACGAGCATGTGCACGTCCGGGGAGGCGCCGATCGCTCGAATCATCTGCAGCTCCGCGTCGGCGGTCTCGTAGTCGTGTTTCCGGATGGCGTCGTTGGCACGCCAGTAGTGCTCCGCGATCTGCTGCCGCACCTCGGCGTCGTCGCGGAGCTGGCGCTGCGTGATCTCGTAGGTCCGCAGCAGATCGGCGATCCTCGAACGGTCCGCTCCCGCTTTGGCGAGCACCACGCCTTTCTTCTCGATGTACGCCGGATTTGCGGGCGACGGCTCGTGCAGCAGCAGGTCGTGAATGGCGCCGTAGAGCGGCAGATCGCGAGCGACGGCGCGCGCACGGGCCAGCTTCTCGCGGATTACCATCGGTGCACGGCGCGGCGTTTCGCGCGGGAGCGGACCGGGCGAGTCGTCCATGATCTCCTCGTTGCCCGCGTCGACGTCGAACGTCAGGCGCGTCTTGCTTCCGAACGTCGTATCGCCGCCATGGAACGGGATGTCGTAAGCGTCCCAGCAGTGTCCCAGCTCGTGGAAGAGGTAGTACGCCAGCAGGTCGACCGTCACCCCCGGCGTGGCACTGATCACCAGCGCATCGGAGCCGCGATAGGCCAGGCCGCCGATGGGCATGGCGTGCGTTCCGCTCGTGTAGACCTCCAACGGACGGCCGGTGATGTTGACGTGAATCGTGTCCGGCTGCTCGACGGTCCGATGGAGGAACTTGGCCAGCACGTACGACGCGTCGCGATCCTCCGCAGAGGGGCGGAATGTGAGCTGACCGAGCTCGAACCACTCGCGCCGGTAGCGGCTCCACTCCACGTTGTGAATGGCGATGGCATCGCCGATGAGCTCCTCGACCCGATCGCCATGCTGCTCGAGCAGCGCGTCGTCATATTCGACGTCGAGGCGAACGACGCGGGCGAAGGGCGACAGCTCGACCTTGTTCAGCGCCGGCGCCGAGACGGGCATGGACACGGGAATGCCGTGCCGCGCGCCGCCGGCGAGCGATACGAGACCCACGAACATCCACAGCAAGGTAGTACGCATGGCCGAACCTGGCGTGCCGCCGGAATCGCGTCGCCCTCGTCTCTATGGATAACGATCCCGCGTGCGGATCGATTGCGCGGCAGCTCCCAGTCACACCGCTCCGTAACATCCGCGACAGTCAACCGGCGGACATCAAACGTTGCCCGTCCAGGAGCTTGACGTTGCGCAGCATCGTGGACTGCCCCCGGGCCCCAGCAGACTCGCGTCGTGGCGGTGCCGACGTCGATGGCCACGAGCGGCGGCCGCAGGATGTCGATTACGCGCATCCCCTCACCCGTTCCTCGTGCGCGGCGGCCTCGGGCTGAAAGAGCACGGCGTCGATGCGGAGCCGGCGCACGCCGCGCGGGACTTCCCACTCGATTTCGTCGCCCACTCGATAGCCGAGCAGTGCCGTCCCGAGCGGCGCGAGGACGGAGATCTTCCCGGCCTCGTAGTTGGCCTCTCCCGGCATCACGATGGTGTAGTCCATCGCGGCATGGCTTTCGAGGTCGGTCACGCGCACGGTGGAGTTGAGTGTCACGACGTCGGGAGGTACGGCCTCCGGCTCGACTTCCACGGCTCGCTCCAGCTCCTCGCCGAGCAGCAGGAGATCCTCGCGGTGGGCGTACTCGGTTCCGAGCCGCGGCAGGACGCGCAGCAGTCGCTTCTTGTCTTCACGGGTAATCACAATCTGTTCTCTGGTCATCAGTTTCTCCTTCAGTTGTCGTTCATTGAACCCACGAAAAGAAAGACGACCGGGGGCCTCCGGCGGGCCGGTGCGACCGGCGGCGCTTGTTGTGCCCATGTCGTCGCGCAAACACGTGTTCAGTCGACAGGCGTGCGCTCAGGCTAGGCCAACAAGCGCCGCCGGTCGCACCGGCCCGCCGGAGGCCTCTCGTCGTCTCCCTCTCGTGGCTCCAATGCGAGCCTGCCTAGAGGTGGAAGTCGCCGGCCGCTTCGGGCTGGTAGACGAGCTCCTCGATGCGAAGACGCCGCGTGCCCCGAGGCATCTCCCACGTCACCACGTCGCCCGCGCGATAGCCGAGCAGCGCCGTGCCGAGCGGCGAGAGAATCGAGATGCGGCCCTTCTCGAAGTCGGCGTCGGCCGGGAACACGATCGTGTACAGCTGGCTCGCGCTCGTGTCCAGGTCGGTTACGCGGACCGTGGAATTCATCGTCACGACATCCGGCTCGATCTCCGTCGACTCGACCTCGGTGCCGCGCTCCAGCTCCCGCTCGAGATCCTCGATCTCCTCGCGGTTCTCATGCGCCGCGTCCAGGCCGCGCAAGAGGCGCAGCAGGCGCGTCTTGTCGAACCGCGTGACGTGGATCGCCGGTGCCTTCTTCCTGGCCATGTCGTCCTGATTCTCTCCGGTCTCCCCGTCAAGAAGATAGCCATCGAGAAGAAAGGGGCGAAGCTGCCGCAGTATCTCGTGCGGCAGCCTTCGGGTGACGAGCGTGCTCACAATCTCTCCTTTGTTGCTCTTGTTGACGCTACCCCGGATAGAGCAACCGGAAGCCCATCATGGAAGTCACGTATTTACAGTTGGTTACGTATTCAGGCTGAGTCACGTGGCTCTCGTAATGAGAGTCGCAGAATCAATTTGATAGAGTCTCGGGTCATGAAAGCGTCGGATCTCCATCACGACGAAGTCCTGACCTTCGAGGCCGGCGGAGGAGTGGTTCGCTTCGGCGCGTCGCGCATCATCCTGCTCGATGCCACGGCCCTCGGTCTCCTGCGGAAGGAGCTCATCGAGGATCTCGGGTGGAACGGCGCGCGGATGGTGCTGACCCGCTTCGGCTTCGCGCATGGCTGGCGAACCGCCGAGAACCTCCGCAGCGACTTTCCGTGGGACTCGGATCTCGAGTGGGAGCACGCGGGAGCGGCGCTCCTGACGCTCCTCGGGCACGCCGTGGTCGAGCGGATCGGCGAGGACACGCCGGCCGGCCGGCCGCTACTCGAAGCGGTCTGGAAAGACAGTTACGAAGCGGAGCAGCACCTGCTGCACGTCGGGCGCTCCGAGACCGCCGTCTGCTGGAGCCTGAGCGGCTTTGCCAGCGGCTATCTCAGCTTCTGCCGCGGAGGCGAGGTGTACGCGCGGGAGACACGCTGCCGCGGCAAGGGCGATGCGGTCTGCCACGTCGTCGCGCAGCCGCGCGAGGCCTGGGGCGAAGCGATCGAAGAGGACGTCGCGTTCTACCGGCGCGAGTCGCTCGATGAGGCGCTGGCGAAGATCGCGGAGACGTTGAAATCCGCCGAACAGAAGCTGCAGCGTCACGTGCGGACCCTGCACGGCGCCGCGAGCGATGCCAACGATCCTTCCGGCATCGTCGCCGCGAGCGAAGCGATGAAGCGCACGCTCGACCTGGCGCGGCGCTTCGCACGCGTCGACTCCAGCGTGCTGGTGACGGGCGAGAGCGGCGTGGGCAAGGAACGGCTGGCGCGGCTGATCCACGACGAATCCGAGCGCGCGGCCGGCGCATTCGTTGCCGTGAACTGTGCCGCCGTCACGGAGAGCCTGCTGGAGAGCGAGTTGTTCGGCCACGCGCGCGGCTCGTTCACGGGCGCGACGCAGGATCGTCCCGGCCTCTTCGAAGCGGCGAATCGCGGGACGATCTTCCTCGACGAGATCGGCGAGATCGCCGGGTCGATGCAGGTCAAGCTCCTGCGCGTGCTGCAAGAGCAGGAGATTCGCCGCGTCGGCGAGAACCGCAGCCGGAAGGTGAACGTGCGCGTGATCGCGGCCACGAATCGCGATCTTGTGCAGGAAGTGGCCGCCGGCCGTTTCCGCGACGATCTCTACTACCGTCTGCGCGTGGTCGAGCTCAGGATCCCGCCGCTGCGCGAACGCCGGCAGGACATCCTCCCGATCGCCCGCCGCACGCTGGCGCAGGTGTCGCGAAAGCTCGGGCGCCCGATGCAGGGCTTCACGCCCGCCGCCGCCGACCAGTTGCTGCGCTACTCCTGGCCGGGGAACGTCCGGGAGCTGCAGAACGCGATCGAGCACGCCATCGTGCTCGCCGACGGCCCGCGCGTCGACGCAGGCGGCCTCCCCGAGGAAGTACGGCTCTCCGTCCCCCGCCCGTCCTCAGCCGACCTCACGCTGCCGCTCGACGAAGTCGAGCGGCGCTACATCCTGGCCGTGCTGGAGGCGAACGACGGCAACCGCAAGAAGACAGCCGACCAGCTCGGGATCGGCGAAGCGACGCTCTACCGGAAGCTTAAGTCGTACGCGAAGTGACGTGGACAGAGGTCGCGGACGGTCGCGCCTCGGCGGCATTCATGCGCACGACCCAATCCACTGCGGTCAAACCTTCAGCGAAGCTCACGGTGCATCGGCATCCCCGGACACATGCATATTACCGCACGCCACAACGACGCCGGCGTGAAGGTCTTCATCCACCGGAATGCTGAGGCTTCCAAAACACAGTGAAACGATCCGGCTCCTTACCGCACTACCTCACAGGTCCCATTCCATGCGTGCGCTCGTGTTCAACACGGACGGCGTATTCGCCGCTCCGCTCGTTCAGTCGGTATTGGATACCGCGGAGTGGGAGGTCAGCGAGCCGGCGAACGAGCTGGAACTGCTGGCGATCATCGCGGCCGGAGACGTCGACCTGGTCGCGGTACAGACGGCGCTCGCGCCTGAGGCGGGGCTGGCGCTGGCGCGGCGTATCCGGCAGCACGACCGGCACGTAACGCTCCTCTTTCTCGTGGCCTCGTGCACGGGCGACTTCATCCTCGGCGGGATGCGCGCGGGCATCAACGACGTCCTCACCAGCGGCTGCACTCCCGAGGAGGTCACGAACGTCGTGCGGCGCGTGCCGCGGCATGAAGCGCCGGTGCGGCCGCAGACGGAGCTCGTCGCCGGGAGCCGGCTGATCGGGCACAGCAAGTCGATCGAACAGCTCCGGCGCTCGATCCAGCGCGTGGCGGCGTGCGACAGCAACGTCCTGATCACCGGAGAGACCGGAACGGGGAAGGAAGTCACCGCGGAGCTGATCCATGCGAACAGCCGGCGGCGCGACCGGCCGTTCGTCTCGATCAATTGCGCGGCCATCCCCGAGGGGCTGCTGGAGAGCGAATTGTTCGGGTATGAACGGGGCGCGTTCACCGGCGCGCATGCGGCGCGCGAAGGGAAACTGCAGCACGCGCACGGCGGCACGCTGTTCCTCGACGAAGTGGGCGACATGACGCTCTACGCGCAGGCCAAGATCCTGCGCGCGATCGAAAGCCGCAAGCTGCAGCGGCTGGGCGGCAACCGCGACATCACGGTGAACATCCGCATCATCGCGGCCACGAACCAGAACCTCGAGCAGCTCACGTCGCAGCAGAAGTTCCGGCAGGACCTTTTCTTCCGGCTCAACGTGGCGCGGCTGCACCTGCCGCCGCTGCGGGAGCACACGGAAGACATCCCGGACCTCGTCCACGAGCTGGTGCAGGAGCTCGGGACGCGCGCCGGCCGGCGCATCGATTCGGTCGACCCCGAGTTTCTCGAGCCGCTGGTGCGCTACGGCTGGCCGGGCAACATCCGCGAGTTGCGAAACGTCTTGGAGTCGACGATCGTCTTCGGCACGTCGAGCCGCGTCACGCGGCGCGACCTCCCGCCCTACCTGCGCGCGCTCTTCGCGAGCGAGGAGCGGAAGCGGCAGTCGGAGCGCGAGCAGATCCTCGGCGCGCTGCGCGCCGCCGGGTGGAACCGCAACGAGGCCGCGCGCGGCCTCGGCTGCTCGCGCATGACGCTCTACCGGAAGATGGTGAAGTACGACCTCTTCACGCCGGTCCTGGTGTCGCGTCCTGCCTGACTGACGAGGGGAACGACCGGAGGCCTCCGGCCGGCGTGGCCGGCGGCACTTGTTTGCGCACGGACGGCGCGGATCGCGAGAAGCGTCCGTTAAGCCTTGGGCAATCAGTGCTGCCGGCCACGCTGGCCCGCCGGAGGCCTCCGGTCGTTTCTCTCTCAGGCAGACATGGCGCGCCAAGCGCGTAACAGCCGTGAGTATCACGCATGTAACGCGTCACACGGTCCCACGTATCGCTGTTTTGCTAACCGGCTGGAAGCAGGCATGTTACGGGGCAAGGCACCATGGCAGCGCGCTTGTAATGGAGGCGGTACCCATGGCCTCCCCAAACGCCATTGCCGCCGTCGGACGAGCGATCCTGTCGCTGCTCGCCGCGGCCGTCCCGAAGCCGGAGTTCGCCGGCGCGGCCTTCGAGCTCTATCAGTCGAAGCACCTCCAGGCGCCGATGGAAGAAGGCGTCGGCCTTTATCTCTACCGCGTCACGCCGGGAGGCTCGCTGCGCAACCTGCCGCCGCGCACGGGATCGGACGGACGGCGGTTCCGCCCGTCGATGCCCATCGATCTCCACTACCTGCTGATCGCGTACGCACGCGACGCCTTCAAGCAGCAGCGGCTCCTCGGGTGGGCCATCCGCACGGTGGAAGACACGCCGCTGTTTCACGCCAGCCTGCTCAACCAGTTCGGACCGGAGGCCGACACCTTCGGCGAGAACGAGGTCACGGACGTCCTCTTCGAGACCATCTCCATCCAGGACATGAGCTCGATCTGGGACGCGGCGAAGACGCAGATCCAACCGTGTGTCGCGTACGTCGTGCGCATGGTTCCGATCGCGTCGCAGATCGAGATGACGGACGGCGAGCGCGTGCAGACGCGCGTTGCCGACATGGGGAAGGTCACGCCATGACCTCCGTGGCCGTCCTCGAGCGCTTCAGCATCGTCTGCCCGCTCGGCGTACGACTGCGCGACGAAGCCACGGGCGAACCCGTCCGCGACTCGCTCTCCGTGGTGGTCTATCCGGCATCGCAGCCGGAGCTGCGCACCAGCGGCGTGCCGAACCACAGCGGCGTCTTCGTCTTCCGCAACCTGCCGGGACTGCGCGAGCTCGAGAATGGCAGCGGCGACGCGGCCTGGTGGGCCGCACAGATCACACGCTTCCCGTTCATGCTGGAGGTACGCGACCTCTCGGGCCGCTACCTCCCCTTCCGGTTGCCGGTGCAACTGCCGCAGCGACGCATCCTTTCGCTCGATCTCTCGTCGACGCCGCCGCTCCAGGGCGGAGGCGAAGACGGATCGCTGCCGCTTTTCTCGTCGCCCACCCGTGCGACACCGGACGGCATGGGAGTGCTGCGCGCGGAGCTGCTCGACTCGGGCACGCTGCAGCCGGCGTCGTGGGCAGTGATCGAGGCGACGGCGGGCCAGCAGCGGCTGCTCCGAGGCATGGCGGACCGCGAGGGGCGGGTCATGCTGCCGCTCTTCTATCCGCGGCCGGTCATCTCCCTCGGTTCTCCCGGCACCGGCAACACGCCGCTCACGCAACAGACGTGGGCCGTCGATTTCACGGTCCGCTACCGGCGCCGGGAGCCCGTCCCGGAGATCCCGGACCTCGCCGACGTGCTTGCACAGCCGGCCGCCACGGTACTCGAACAGACTTCGCCGCTGGCGCCGTGGACGCGCGCAACGCTGCAGTTCGGACGCGAGCTGCGGGCGGCCTTACTCATCACCCCGGCGGGATCGCCGCCCTGAACGAAATCCCGAGGAGGACGGAATGCCAGAATATCTCGCTCCAGGCGTCTATGTCGAAGAGGTCTCGTTCCGCGCGAAATCGATCGCGGGCGTGAGCACGACCACCACCGGATTCGTGGGCGCCGCGCGGTACGGACCGACGCTGCTGTCGCCGGACGTGATCACGAGCCTCGTCGAATACGAGCGCATCTACGGCGATCGCCAGCCGGTGCAGTTCGGTACGGACTCGATCGACAACTACCTGTGGCATGCCGTGCGCGGGTTCTTCGAGAACGGCGGTAAGCGGCTCTACGTGGCGCGCGCCTACCGTCCCACGGCGGGCACCGTGATCGCGCTGCCGTCCGATCGCGACTACGACGACACGGTGCCGCCGGGCTTCGCCACCTCGACGGACGGCAACACCAACCTCCGCATCCTGGCGCGTTTCCCGGGCGGCGGCGGCGAGAACATGAGCGTCCGGGTGACGCTGCAGGCGGGGGCGAACATCTACGACGCCAGCACCGGCACCCTGAACGGGCTGTCGCACCGCGACGTGGTGGTGCTGGTGCCGAAGCTCGCGAGCCCGCCGGCGCCGGCGCAGTTCGCCGTCGCGAAATGGAGCCCGGTCAGCGGCTGGGACCTCGGCGGCGCCGTGCTCGCCGATCTCGCATCGGTGCGCATCATCACCGCCACGTTCACGGTGACGCCGGCCGATCCGAACATCCCCAGCTTCGTCTATCCCGACCTCGCGCTCGACAAGGACCACCGCCGCAACGGCGCGGACGATTCCATCGCGGCGCAGTTCGCGCTGGCGCAGCCGTCGCTCGGCCGGGCGCGCTCGATTCCGATCGTCGTGGAGACGAAGGGCCTCGCCGACGGCGCGGCGCTGCTGAGTCACCTCGTCAGCATGAAAGCTGCGACGTCGCCGCCCCCAACGACAGGGCTCGACCAACTGCTGGTGCAGACGGCGCCATCGTCCGACGCGGACCGTTCGTACGACTTCATCCTCACCGGCGGCAACGACGGCCTCGAGCCGGAAGTCGGCGAATACGAGGGACGTGGCGCGGCCGATCCGACGTCGAGCGAGAAGTCGGCGCTCAAGGCGCTGGAAGACATCGAGGACATCTCCATCGTCGCCGCGCCCGGCTCTTCGGCCACGAAGGACGCGCTGGCCATCGCGGGCAAGCTGATCTCGCACGCGCAGTTCATGCGCTACCGCATCGCCGTGCTCGACTCAAAGCCGAACCAGTCGATCGCCGACGTGAAGGACATGAAGGGGAAGATCGACTCCACGTACGGGGCGCTGTATTACCCATGGGTCACGGTGCTCGATCCCGTCAAGCGGGTGGAGATCAACCTGCCGCCGAGCGGCTTCGTGGCCGGCATCTACGCGCGTAATGACATCAACCGCGGCGTGTTCAAGGCGCCGGCGAACGAGGTCGTGGACGGTGCGGTCGGGCTGGAGACGATCCTCAACAAGTCGCAGCAGGACATCCTCAACCCGGCCGGCATCAACTGCTTCCGCTTCTTCGAAGGGCGCGGGTACCGGCTGTGGGGCGCGCGCACGACCAGCTCCGATCCGGAGTGGAAGTACGTGAACCTGCGCCGCTACTTCGCCTACCTCGAGCACTCGCTCGACAAGGGAACGCAGTGGGCGGTGTTCGAGCCGAACGGCGAACGGCTGTGGGCGAACGTAGCCACGGCCATCAAGGACTTCCTCTTCAACGAGTGGGTCAACGGCGCGTTGCTCGGCGACCGCGCGGAGAAGGCGTACTTCGTCCGCTGTGACCGCTCCACGATGACGCAGAACGACATCGACAACGGACGTCTGGTTTGCCTGGTGGGCGTGGCCGCATTGCATCCCGCCGAGTACGTGATCATCCGCATCGGCCAGACGACGGCCGGCAGCAAGGCGTAGTTGAGGAGGAAAAGCCATGGCCGCAGACCGCCCCTACATGCAATTCAACTTTCTGGTGAACCTCGGCGGAGGCGTCGACCCGACGTCGATCGAAGGAGGCTTCCAGGAGGTCACCGGCCTCTCCACCGAGCTGGCGCAGCAGGACTACCGCGTCGGCAATGCGCCGCACAACAACGTCATCAAGCTGACGGGCCTGAACAAGGCCGCGGACGTGACGTTCAAGCGCGGGATCATCAATCCCACGGCGCTGTTCAACTGGCTCGACGAGGTGCGGGAAGGGAGCCCGAACGCGCGCCGCACGATGGTCGTGGAGCTGCAGGACACCGCGCACCAGACCGTGGCCCGCTGGACTCTCAACGAGGCGCGCCCGCTGAAGTACACCCTCGGCGGCCTGAACGCCAAAGGCAACGACGCGGCGATGGAAGAACTGGTCGTCGCGTACGAACGTCTCTCGATCGAGCGCGTATGACCCTCTCCCGCCCACTCCCGGGGATCCGTTTCGAGGCTGTCGCGCCGCCGCCGGGCGACGCGCTGCCTCGCATGGACATTCCGCTCTTGGTCGGCTTCGCCGCGTCCGGACCGCTACACACGCCGGTCGCGGTGGAAGACCCGGCGCAGTTCGCGAACGTGTTCGGCGGCGACGTCGAGCTGCCGCGGCCGCGCAACGTGCACGACACGCGCATCGCCCACCTCGGGCCAACGGTGCGCGCGTTCTTCCGCAACGGAGGCCGCCGCTGCTGGATCGTGCGCGTGGCCGACGGGAAAGAGGAGTGGACCCGCTTCCGGATCCCGCACCTGATGGAGGTGCTGCCGGACGACACGCTGATGCCGGTCTTCGTCGTTGCGCGCTCGGAGGGAAGCTGGGCGGACGGACTGCGCGTCCAGACGAACCTCGGCGCGCGTCCGGTGCGCGTGAAGACGTTCGACACGGACCACGGCGAGCTGGCGGCGATCGTGGCCTCGGCCGCGGACCTCGCGGCGGGCGACCTGATCCGGCTCACCTGGCCGGAGGCGGGACTGGCGTGGCACCTCTACGCCGGCGAGGCGAAGACCACGGCCGGCATCGCGCGGCTGCGCGGCACTTCGCTCTGGCTGGACCTCGCGACGAACACCGTGCCGGCGCAGCCGGTGCCGCCCGGGCGCATGTTCGCGGAGAAGATCACCTTCGACCTCACCGTGCGCGACGCGAGCGGCCGTCCGCTGCGCCTCTCCGCCCTCGGCTTCGCACCGGCGCATGCGCGCTACTTCGGCGCGCTGCCGTCCGATGCGGCGCTGTTCGCGTCGCAGCCGGAGGCGCGGTGGGCGCGGCTCTGGGCCGACGCATCGTCGCCGCGCTTCCCGGTCAGCGCGCTGTTCGACGACGCCAGGTACGTCCCCGCGGGAATGGGCGTGGCGCTGTCCGACCCGCAGCCGGCGGAGCCGCACCTCGAGCCGGACGCGTTCGTCCGCAACGGGCTCTCGCAGTTCTCGCGCGACATGTTCCTCGACCCGCGCCTGCGCGACTCGAGCCTGCGCGATCTCCTCGACCGCGCGAACGCCCTGCGCGACCTGCAGGACGCGAAGCTCACCGGCATCCACGCCGCCATCGGCATCGAAGAGGCAACCATGCTGGCCGCGCCCGACGCGGACCATCGTGGCTGGCGCCTCGCTGCCGACCCGGTCGCCGAGCCCGCACCCGGCGCGGCCTCACAGCCGCCTCCGGTCCCGACCCATCCCGCGTTCAGCGACTGCGACCCGGCCGGTGCGCCGGCCGTGACTTCGCAGAACGGCGCCGCCGCCGTCAGCGCGCTCCCGAGCTGGACCGCGTTCGACGAAAACGGCGACGACGATCCGGAGCTGGTGGGCATCCACACCGCCATGGTGTACATGGCCGCCGCGCGCGCCGACATGGTGGCGCTGCTCTCGCTGCCGCGGCACTACGATCACCGCCGCGCCATCGCGCACGCCTCGCTGCTCGAAACGCTCGACGCGCAGGCGCGCAGCTACGCCGCGCTGTCGCATCCATGGGTGATCATGCGCGACGACGAGGCCGGGCCCCTGCGCATGCTTCCGCCGGACGGGCCGATGAGCGGCGTCATGGCGGCGCGCGCGAACGTGCGCGGAGCGTGGGTCGCTCCGGCGAACGAGCCGCTGCGCGGCGTGGTCGCGCTCACCCCCGACATCCGCGCCGATGTGTTGCAATCGCTGCAGGACGCCGGCGTGAACGTCATCCGCAACGCGCCGGCCGGCTTCCTCTGCCTCGATGCCGACACCCTGACCAGCGACGAAGACCTCCGCGCGCTGAACGTGCGGCGGCTGCTCATCCTGCTCCGCCGCACCGCCATCCGCACCGGCAACGACTACGCGTTCGAGCCGAACAGCAACAGCCTGCGCAACACGATCAAGCGCGGCTTCGAGGCGATGCTGTCCTCGCTCTTCGCACGCGGTGCGTTTGCCGGCCGCAATGCCGCCTCGGCGTTCCAGGTGATCACCGACGAGACCGTGAACACCCAGGCCGGCATCGATTCCGGGCGCCTCGTCGCGGAGATCCGCGTCGCCCCTTCGCGGCCGTTGTCGTTCCTCACCATCCGTCTCGTCCAGCGCGGAGAAGCGGCGGTCGTGCAGGAGGTGCGTTGATGGCGCTCGAACAACCTACCGTCTATCCCTTCCAGGCCTTCAACTTCGACGTGCAGATCGCGGTCACGGGCGCCGGAATCATGAAGGTCTGCGACGGCCAGTTCGCGGAGTGCGACGGCCTGGAGATGGCCATGGACGTCAAGACCATCCGCGAGGGCGGCAACAACGTCGCGCAGATCCGGATGGTGGGCGCCGTGAACTACGGCCAGGTCACGCTCAAGCGCGGCATGACCGCCAGCAGCCTCGATCTGTGGGAATGGTTCGACGCGCAGCAGCAGGGCTCCCCCTCGCAGCTCCGGTCCGACCTGCGCGGCCAGGCCACCATCTCGCTGCGCACCGCCGACCGCACCGCCGACCGAGTGCGCTTCGTGCTGCACCGCTGCCTGCTCACCAAGCTGAAGGCCCCGGCGCTGAACGCCACCGCCGGCATCGTGGCCGTCGAAGAGCTGCAGCTCACCTTCGAGACCATGAAGATCGAGCGCGGAGGAGGTCTCCACCATGGCTGACCTCATGAAGATCGCGAAGGCCGAGCTGTGCGAGCTCGACGCGGAGTTCGACAAAAAGATCAACGACGACAAAGCGACGAAAGTGCAGTTCAACCCCGAGTCGCTGAAGGTCGTGTTCGCGAACCAGATCGAGAAGCCCTCCGGGGGCGACCAGAGCGGGCCCCAGGCCGGCCAGTTCGTCGGCGCCGGCTCGACCAAGCTCACGGCCATGCTCTGGTTCGACGTGACCCAGGAGTTGGGCGAGCTGGGGACGCAGGTGCCGGACGTGCTGGACGTGCGGAAGCTGACGGCGCGCGTGGCCTACTTCATCACGCCGCACGAGGTCCCGGACAAGACGCCGAAGCAATTCATGCCGCCGGCCGTGCGCTTCTCGTGGGGCAGCTTCCAGTTCGACGGAATCATGGAAGGGCTGGAGGAGACGATCGAGCTCTTCTCGGCCGAGGGGCGGCCTCTGCGCGCGTCGGTGAGCATCACCATCACCCAGCAGAAGATCACCACCTTCGGCTTCAACGATGCCGCGAAGCCTCCTGGCTTCACACGCGCCGGCGGCGGCGCGGCCGGCACACGGCCGAAGACCGAGGTGCCCGACGGCTCGAACCTGCAGTCGCTGGCCGCGGCGCTCAACGCCGACTGGCAGCAGGTGGCGGCGGCGAACGGCATCGAGAACCCGCGGCGCCTGGAAGCAGGCCAGATCATCGACTTTACGAGGGGGAGCTGATGAGCGTGATCGTGAACGACCTGACCATCGAGCCGGCCACCGAGCCGCCGAAGCCGGTGGGCGCAATCGCGGAACGGCCGGCGAAATCCGCCTCCGGCCCCGCGCTCGCGCAGGAGCTCGAGAAGTGCCAGCGCAGGCAGCTCGAGCGCGCACTGCGCGTCCGGGCGCATTGAGGAACCGATGCCGACCAAAGACCTCCTGAGAGCCGCGCGTCCCGCCATCTTCGTCGATGGCCGCGAGGAGCCCGCCCTGTCGCAGGGGCTGCTGGAGCTCTCCGTCCGCGAGACGGTGGAAGGGCTCTACCGCGCGGAGCTGCGCTTCGGCAACTGGGGACCGAGGAACAACCAGATCGGCTTTCTCTACTTCGACCGGAAGAAGCTCGACTTCGGGAAAGAGCTGCGGCTGGAGCTGGAGCGCGACCTGCTCTTCGAAGGACGCGTCTCGGCGATCGAGGCGAAGTTCGGCGAAGGCTCGAGTCCCGAGGTCGTGGTCCTGCTCGAAGACCGCCTGCATGACCTGCGCATGACCCGGCGCACGCGGACGTTCCACGACGTCGGCGACGCCGACGTAATCCGTACCATTGCCGGCGATCACGGCCTCACGCCCTCGATCGACGTCACCGGTCCGAAGCACAAGGTGCTGGCGCAGGTGAACCAGAGCGACCTCGCCTTCGTCCGCGAGCGTGCCCGCGCCGCGGGCGCGGAGCTTTGGATCGACAAACGGACGCTCCACGCGAAGCCGCGCACGGACCGCAACGGACAGACGCTGAAGCTCGCGTACGGCGGCGGCCTGCGCCAGTTCACCGCGCTGGCCGACCTCGCCCACCAGCGCACCAGCGTATCCGTCTCGGGATGGGACGTGGCGGCGAAGCAGAGCATCACCCAGAAGGCGGACGAAGCGTCGGTGCGCGGCGAGCTCGGACGCGATTCGAGCGGCGCGAAGATCCTCGGCGACACGTTCGGCAAGCGCGACGAATCGGTCGCGCACACGGTGCCGCTCACGTCCGACGAAGCGAAGGCGCAGGCCGAGGCGTGGTACCGCATGGCGGCGCGCCGCTTCCTGGTGGGCCGCGGGCTGGCGCAGCCGGATGCCCGCCTGCGCGTCGGTGTCTGGGTCGAGCTGGAAGGCCTCGGCTCGCTGTTCAGCGGTAAGTACTACCTCGCCGAGGTGCAGCATCTCTTCGACGGCAACGGCGGCTTCCGCAGCGAGTTCATGGCCGAGCGTCCCGGGCTCGGGGAGGCGGAACGATGATCGGCCTCGACCTGCTCTCGCCCGTCGACACGCTCGCGCAGGGTCGCGTCCCCGACGGCCTCGGCGGACGCTGGTACGGCGTCTATCCGGCCGTCGTCAAGGAGATCACCGATCCCGACGGACAGGGCCGCGTGAAGATCACGCTCCCCTGGTCGCCCGACACCGGCAGCGCAAAGTACGAAGCGTGGGCGCGCCTGGCCACCCTCATGGGCGGCAACAAGCGCGGAAGCTGGTTCGTCCCCGACGTCGACGACGAGGTGCTGGTCGTGTTCGAGGGGGGCGATCCGCGCCGCCCGTACGTGGTCGGCGGACTGTGGAACGGCCGCGACAAGCCGCCGCTGTCGATGGACGGCGGCGGGCGGAACTTCAAAAAAGTCCTGAAGTCGCGGAACGGGGTGACCATCACCCTCGACGACAGCGACGGCCGCGAGCAGTTCATCGCCGAGACTCCCGGCGGACAGAAGCTCACGCTCAAGGACGGCCCGGGCTCGATCGAACTCGCCGACAGCAACGGCAATTCGCTGAAGATGGAGGCGAGCGGCATCACCATCACGACCTCGGCGTCGCTGACGATGAACGCCAGCACCGTCACGGTCAACGCGTCGTCCGTCACCGTCACCGGCGCCACCACGCTCAGCTCCACACTCGTCGTCGGCGCCAGCATCACCACGCCGTCGATCACGTCCGCGTCGTACACGCCGGGCGCGGGGAACATCTGGTGAGCGCCGTCCTCCTCACCCCGCCCCCCGAGCCGCACGTCGACTGGACGTCGCCGGCCGCGCTGTGGGACCAGTTCAACGGCGCCACTGTGGACGGGCAGCGCCGCATCTTCCGCACCCCGGCCATCCTCCGCTTCGCCACCGACACCTACATGGACGAGCTGATCGCCGTGATGGCGAACGAGCCGCACCGGCTGGCCGAGCACCTGGCGGTGCCGGAAAAGTGGACGAGACCGGCCGCGGAGCCGGCACCGACGCGTCCCCGCCGCGGCCTGATGGGACAGCTCGAGCGTGCACGCGCCCTTGCCGTGAAAAAGCTCGAGGCAGGCGAAGGCCTGGTGCGCAGCGAGGCCTGGAACGCGGCGCCGGCGGGGACGCCGGCCGCCGAACCGCTGAAGCTCTACCAGCCGGCGGCACAGCGCTACTACGTCGTCACCGCCTGTCTCGTCTGCCGCACGCTCGGCCTGCCAGACCGTCCGGTGAACACCGCCATGGACGAGCGGGTGGCGTTCGTGCTGCGGATGCTCGACGCGCCGGCGAACGCCGTCAATCCCGATCCCGCCTTGTTCGACGAGCTCGCGTCCGTCGACGGCGCGTGGGTCCCGGTGACGTCCGAGACCTCGCTGCAGGAGAACGAAGAGCTCTACCTGATGTCGCCGCTGACGTACGCCGGCGACGACGGCCGCAAGCGCCGGATGTTCAGCGGCGTGATCCCGGTGGCGAAGCGCGAGGCGCTGCTCGGCGCCGCCGCACCGCTTCCCGCCGCACCGGCTCCCGCCGACTTCGTGAAAAACACGCCCGTCGATCCGCGGCAGATGGCGCTCAAGCTGCGCGTGCTCGGGCCGTGGAGCAACCTCGATGACACCGCCGCGCGCGCCGCGGAAGAGGCAGCGCCCGGACCGGGCATCGACCCGATCACCGACACAGCTTTCCAGGAGTCCCGCAAGGTGACGCTTGGAGACGCCAACAACCAGATCCAGGGCATCTCCTGGCTGATCCTGCTCGACCTCGCGGAATGGCTGCAGGAGAACCTGACTCCGGTCTGGACCGCGATCGCGACGGGCGCCGGCAGGAACGGGCTCGCGCCGCAATGCCGCGCCGCCTACGACCAGCTCGATCGCACCTGGGTCGATCCGCTCACCTCGGACACGCACCGGCTGCTGAACGTAGTGCGCGTCATCGGCGATCACGCCGCGGCGCTCGAAGGCGCGACCAGTCCGTATCCGAATCCGAACACGATCGGGCCCGGCTGGCCGGAACGGTTCCAGTTCGTCACCGCCACCGCGCAGGAGCTCACGGCTGCCGACCGGCTGGCGCGGACGGACGTGCGCGCACAAATCGAGGCGGCCCTCGTCGCCGCACTCGACGCGCGTCCCGCATCGACCGCACCGCTGCCGGCGATCGCGCAGGCGAATGCCGGGAACCCGCGCACGTCGCCGTGGTTCACCGTCCGCTGCATCTACGACCGGCCGAAATGCGGCGCGCTCGCGCCCTCCGTCGTCAGCGAGCCGACCGCCTCGTTCCAGCTCGCCTCCTTCTTCGATCCCGACGCGCCGGCGCGCGCGATCCGCGTGGAGCTGCCGCAGGACACCACCGCCGCCGGCCTGCGCAAGCACGACAAGAACACCGCCTTCGTCATGTCCGACATCCTCTGCGGCCAGTTCGGCGCGATCCGCGGCATGACCTTCGGCAACCTGGTGCGCTCCGTCCTCCCCTTCCCGTTCAAGCAGAGTCTCAAGGTCGGCTCGATGAGTCCCTGCCCGACCGGGATGGTCTGCTCGTTCTCCATCCCGATCATCACGATCTGCGCGCTGATCCTCCTGATGATCATCGTGAAGCTCCTCGACGTGATCTTTTTCTGGATGCCCTTCTTCCAGATCTGTCTCCCCATGCCCCCGTTCAAAGGCAAGAAGGCCTGACATGCGACAGCAGAAAACGAGGCGGTCATGACCCTTGGTGAGCTCTACGGACGCGGAGTGGCGTTCCCGCCGCACGTCGGCGCGGACGGGCGCATCGCCTGGTCGGAGGGAGAGCTCAACATCCGCGAGACGATCGAGATCATCCTCAAGACCGAGGAGCGGGAGCGGATCAACCTCGCCTCGTTCGGCGGCGGGCTGCGGCAGTTCCTCTTCGAGCCGAACACGGTGGCCACCCGCTTCCAGATCCAGGACCGCATCACCCGCGCGCTCCAGGCGTGGGAGCCGCGCATCACCGTCAGCTCCGTCGACGTGACGGAAGACCCGCGCGATCCGCAAGCCGCGATCGCCGTCATCAACTACCAGCTCGTGGCTACACGCGCCGCCTCGCAGGTCTCCCTGCGCGTGCAACTCGGAGGATGAGGAGAGCGCATGCCCATCACGGTGCCGAAGCTCGACGAACGCCGCTACGACGACCTGGTGTCGGAAGCGCTCGCACTCATCCCGGTCCACACGCCGGAGTGGACGAGCTTCAACCGCGGCGATCCCGGCATCACGCTCATCGAGCTCTTCGCGTTCCTCACCGAAAGCCTGCTGTACCGCGCGAACCTCATCCCCGAGCGCAACCTCGCGAAGTTCCTGCAACTGCTGCGCATCCCGCTCGGCACCGCGCTGCCGTCGCGCGGGCTGATCACGATCGCCAATACCGCCATATCCGCCTCACCGCAGCCTGTGGTCATCCCCGAGGGGCTCGAAGTGAACGCCGGGCAGGTGCCGTTCCGCACGACGCGCGCGGTCGACGTGCTCCCGGTCGAAGGGGCGATCTACGTCAAGAAACGGATCGAGAGCCCGTCCGAGACCGTGACCGCCTACTACAGGCAGTTGTATGCGTCGTACCGCGGGCCGGCTCCCGACCTGAACGTGGAGCTGTACGAGGCGGTGCCGTTCCCCTCCCGCGACGGCCGGCCGGTCGCTCTCGACAAGACCGGCGACAACGCGTTCTGGCTCGCGCTGCTCGTGCGCAGCGACGACGCACGCGCCGTCCTGCCGGAGGACCTGCCGGCCACGCGCGACAACCTCCGCCGCACCATCGCCAACCGGACGCTCACGCTCGGCGTCGTCCCGTCGCAGTCGGCCACCGAGGCGACGCTCGCCGCGGGCCGCCGCTTCGGCACGCAGTCGAGCGTCACCTTCAACGCCTTCGTGCCGAAGCTCGAGCAGGACGGAGGACTCCCGGCCGCCGGCGGCACCACCCCGCGCCGCGCCGCTTACCAGCCCATCCCGGTGCGCGCCGAAGTGGACGTCTTCAGCGTCGTCGGCACCATCGACCTCGCCCTGCCGGGCGAGGCACAGATGAAGCTCTGGAACAACCTCGATCCGCTCGAAGCGGGCGTCGACACGCTGCCGCCCGCCATCGACGACGAGACGGTCGCGGATCGCGTGATCACCTGGATCAAGCTGACACCATCCGCCGCCACGCCCGCGAGCTTCCGCTGGCTCGGCATCAACGCCGCCGCGATCACGCAGCGGGCGCGGGTCGAAGGGGAGCTGCTCCCGCAGGGCACCGGCGAGCCGGACCATGCGGCGAAGCTCGCGCTCGCGCCGGTCCTGCCCGACAGCGTGCGCATCACCATCACCCCGCAGCGCGGCACGCCGCGGGAATGGACGCGCACCGGCGACCTGGCCATCGCTCCCCCCGAGGTGGCGATCGTCGATCCCACCGCACCGGCGGTGGCGCGCATTCAGGGAACGCCGTACGTGTTCGAGCTCGACGCCGAATCGGGCGAGGTGCGCTTCGGCGACGGCCATCACGGCGCGCGACCGCCGGAAGGCGCGATCGTCCGCGCAACGTACGACTATGCGCTCGGCGTCCAAGGCAACGTCGGCGCCGGCACGATCAAGAGCGCGACCGCGCTCCCGGCGGGGTTCACGGTCGCGAACCCGATCGCCACCTGGGGCGGCGCCGACGCCGAATCGGTCGCCGAGGGGACGAAGCAGATCTCGCGTTACCTGCAGAACCGCAACCGCCTCGTCACCGTCAGCGACTTCCGCGCGCTCACGCTGCGCACACCCGGCGTCGACGTCGCGCGCGTCGAAGTGCTCCCGAACTACCACCCGCAGCGGGGCACCGAAGCGCCGGGCGTGGTCACGCTCATGCTCGTCCCGGCCTACGATCCCGACCAGCCCGATGCGCCGCTCCCGCGCGCGCCGTTCATCGAAGCGGTCTGCCGCCACCTCGACCCGCGGCGGCTCATCACCACCGAGCTGCTGCTGCGCGGACCCGAGTACGTCGGCATCTGGTTCTCGATCGGCCTGAAGGTCGATGCAGGCTTCAACGAATCGCAGGTGGCGGAAGCGGTCAAACAGGACCTCCTCCGTTTCCTGGCGCCGTTCACGAGCGGCGGACGCGAGCAACTGCCCGACACCGAGCAGGTCGTGCTCGGCACCGCACCGCCGCACGCGAACGGCTGGAAGCTGACCAAGGCCGTGGTGAAGGCGGAGCTGCTGGCGGTGGCGAACCGGACGCCGGGCGTCGAGTTCGCGCGCGAGGATGCGATCCTGGCCACGGCGGACGGCACGCCGTTCGACAGCGTCCCGATGACCGGCCTGCAACTGCCGCGCGTCCTCGGCATCCGGGTGACGAACGGTCCGGCAGAACCGCTCTCCAGCCTGATGGGCGGAGGAACGGCCGGAACGACGGGCGGCACCGGCGGTCCCGGCACGACCGGCGGCACGGATGACGGCGGCACCGCCGGCACAGGCCCGCGGACCGTGCAGGTGCCTGTGATCCCCGAGGAGTGCCGCTGCTGATGGACGCCAACGGCACCCGCTTCCACCTCCTCCTCGGCCGGGACGACTGGGCAGACCGCTGCGAAACCGTGCCGCTGGATCCCAAAGAGGAGGTGCAAAAGCTACGAGTCGAATTCGACGCCGCCCTGCACGGCGGCGAGCCGGACGTCTCGTGGAACGACCGCAACGAGCTGACCCTCGGAGCGCGCGTGGCGATCTTCGCCTCCGCGCCCGCGAACCGTCCGCCCGATCCGGCCCTCCGCCGGGGCGCGGCGGTCGACGAATTCGGCGAGATCTTCTCGATCGCCGACGACGAGCGCGAGATCCTCGTGACCAGGCCAGGCGGATCGCCGGCGAGCTACTGGGGACCGCGCGGCGCCTGTGCGACCGAACGCGGCGCGTTCGGGCCGCTCGACGAGGCGGCGCCGCAGTTCAAGCTGCGCGGACTGGCCGCCGTGCGCGGCGGCTATCTCGTCGCCGGTGCACCCGAACTGCACGCACTGCTCCTGTTCGACCTCCGCACCGGCAGCGCACCGCGCCAGCTGGTCTGGCCGACGGACGTGGCATTCGCCCCGTTCGATCTCGCCGCCACGCCCGACGGCGGCGTGGCCGTGCTCGATCAGGAGAACGGGCGCGTGTGGCGGCTGAACCGTTCGTTCGAAGTAGTCGCGCCATGGCTGGACGGCGCGACACCGCCTGTATCGCTCTTCCGCGCGCTGGACGGAACGGCCGCTGAAGGCTCGCAGGGAGTGGCGTTGACCGTGGACCATGCCTTCGCGACCGGCTCGCAGGCAGTGGCGGTGGAGGCGGCGAACGACGGCTCGATCCTCGTGCTGAGCAACGCGCCGGGAGACAGCTTCGCCACCATCCGCCGCTATCGCGACGGACAGCCGAAAGGGGAGTTCACCACCGGGCTCGCGCGGACGCTCATCGAGGACGTCGACGAGACGCTCTCCCTGCTGGCGCACGACTTCGCGTACGTCGTCCGCGACGGCAGCGAGTATCTCTACGTAGTCGGCGCTGGGGGAGACCAGGCCCTCGTCTTCCGCCTGACGTTCGCGAACGACGTCCTCACTGCCGAACCGACGCCGCTCTTCATCCCGCTCCGCCTCTTCGGCGGGAAAGGTCTCGCGGCCTCGGCGGACACGGTCCATTACGACTTCGGCGAGACGTGGCTGCCGCTGGTCGCGCAGCAGCGCGGCCGCTACGCCCGCACGGCCACCGTGCGGGTATTGAAGCTCGACGGGAAGCAGACCGACTGCGTCTGGCACCGCCTCTTCCTCGACGCCTGCATCCCGCCGGAGTGCGACGTGGTCGTGTCGACGCGCTGCTCGGACGATGAGGCGCTGCTCGAAGACGCGCCGCTCATGAACGAGCCGGCCCTGGTCCGCCGCCGCGGCGGTCCGGAGCTGCCGTTCGCGGCCGGGACCTGCGCCGGCGGCATGGAGACCTGGGAACTGCTCTTCCAGGCTGCGCGCGGCCGGTGGCTGCAGGTCGAGCTCACGTTGAAGGGCAACGGCCGCACCACGCCGCGCATCCGAGCGCTCCGCACCTGGTATCCCCGCTTCTCGTATCTCGAGCAGTACCTTCCGGCCGTCTATCGCGAGAACGCCGGCTCGGCCAGTTTCGTCGACCGGTTCCTGGCGCTGTTCGAAGGGTTCTTCACCACCATCGAAGACCGCATCGCCGCGGCGCAGATGCTGTTCGACGTCGACGGCTCGCCGCCGGAAGCGCTGGCGTGGCTGGCCAGTTGGTTCGCGGTCTCCTTCGACGATTCGTGGAGCGAGCGGAAGCGCCGCCTCTTCCTCGCGCATGCCGTGGAGCTCTTCGAATGGCGCGGCACACCCTCCGGCATGCTGGCGGCGCTCCGGCTGGCGCTGGAAACGTGTCCCACGGAAGAGATCTTCGCTTTCGGCGAGCCGCTGCCGCGCACCGGGATCCGCATCCAGGAATCATTCCGCAAGCGGCCGCCCGTCACGCTGACGCGCATCGAGGTCGACCAGCTGAACAACGATGAGCCGCCGGCCGTCGCGGCACCGGCACCGGAAAGCGCTCCCGCCGCAGCAGCCGCCACGAGCAGTTCGACGGTGTGGGCCGCCCACCTGCGGCGCAGCTACGGCAGCGCGGCGGCGCTGAACGCGCGCTACCGGACGGCGTTTGCGAGCCTGGAGGCGGTTCCGCTCGACGCGCTCGCGCCCGATCGCGCGCTCTTCGAGACCATGGTCCTGCCGATGCAGCAGCGCGCGCATCAGTTCTCCGTCTTCCTGCCGCTGCCGCCGGGCAGCACCGACGGCCCGCGGCACATCGACGTGGCCCGCCGGGTGCTCGCGCTCGAGAAGCCGGCACACACGACGTTCACCGTCGATTTCTACTGGACCTGGTTCCGCCTCGGCGAGGCACGTCTCGGCGAGGACACGGTCATCGACCTCGGCAGCCGCTCTCCCTCGCTCATCGCTCCCTATGTCGTGAACGGCACGCGCATCGGCGCGGGCTACCTCGCTCCCGATTCCGCACGCATCGGCCCCGGCCGGCAGATCCTCGGCCGCGGGTGCAACCGGCCCGCTTCGCCATCCAGCTCCGCAGGAGAACCACGATGACCATCACCTCTTCCGAGTTCGCTTCCGTCATCGCCTCGCCCGCTTTCGACGAGTCGAAGCATGTCAACTACACGCTGGGCATGCTCCTCGGCGTGGACGACTTCCACCAGGAGTTCGCCTACCTGGCCGGACGCGACCGCCGCTTGGCGCGCCACACCGCCGGATACGGCACGATCGGCGGGCTGCAGGTGGCGCTCGACACCGACGACACGGTGAAGGGTCCGCGCCTTCGTATTCAGCCCGGCACGGCGCTCACGCCGCGCGGCCATCTCTTCTGCGTGAAACCGACTCAGTGCGCGTATCTCGATGAATGGCTGGCCGCGAAGCGCTTCGACCTCGGCAAGGCGAACGTCGTGGTGCCGGGCACGATCACGGTGTACGTCGTGGCGGGCTACCGCGACTGCGCCACCGATTTCGTGCTCCTCCCCGGCTCGCCGTGCCGCGATAAAGAGGAACTGAAGATCGCGTCGCGCGTGGCCGACAACTTCCGCCTGGAGATCCGCCAGCAGCCGCCGGCGCAGTACGAGGAAGACGCGATCGTCGGCTACATCGCCTGGCTGCGGCAGATCGCGATCGGCGGCGGCACGCCGACGCCGCTGCCCGAGTTCGAAAAGGCCATCGTCAGGGCCGCGCAGGTCGCGGCCTCGCCTCCCGAGGTGCCGCGGCAGGCCGGCTGGAACAAGCTCCGCTTCGATCCGCCGCTGGTCCCGCTGTTCATCGACCCGCTGCGTGTGAGCGACTACCTGCGTGTGGCGTTCCGGGTCTGGGCCACCGAGCTGCGGCCGCAGGTACACGCGCTCTGCTGCGGCGGACAGGGATGCTGCGGCGGACAGGAGACACCCGAGGCCGAGCCGGAAGACCTGCTGCTCCTGGCGCGCGTCGACATGCCGGTGCGCGTCGAAGCGAACGGAGACTGGCGCGTCGACCAGACGCAGCTCGCGCAGCTCGTCCTCGACCAGAGCGCGCGGCCCGTCCTCGTGCACACCCGTTTTCTCCAGGAGCTCGCCGCCACCGGGAACGGAACCTCCAATCCGCTGGCGGCGCCGTATCACGTCGTCGCCGCCGGCATCACCAGCGGCCCCAATGCGCTGTCGATCGGCTCGCTGACCGCCACTGCAACGGCGGCCGGGAAGCTGACGCTGGCGTTCAACGGCTACCATGACCCGCGCGCCAGTCCGCCGTCGTTCACGTACGTGGTGAAGGCGATGCCCGTAAACGCGACGGCCGGCAATCCGGTGGTGGCGTTCGATTCGTTCGCAGGCGACGGCATCGTGCTGAACGTCACGGACGCTAACGGCGCCGTCGACGCCGCCGCGCTGGGCGCGATGCCGTTCATGGTCGAAGTGAGCCGGCTCGGCTAGGAGGATGCGATGACTACCGTCAATCTCCGCACTCCCATCCTCGCCGAGCAGCTCCGGTCGGTCAATTTCTTCAACGGCCGCCTCGTCTCCGGCGAGGACATGACGGACGAACAGAATGCCCATCGCGCCGTGCACGAGCTCCTCGGCGAGGCCATCGGCGACGGCATCGTGCACGGGCTGGAAGTGCGGCAGCAGGTGGGCGGCACGGCGGCCGCGCCGATCCTCAACGTGAACGGAGGCCTCGCGCTCAATCGCGCCGGCGAAGTGCTGATGCTGCCGCGGAACACGAACGTGCGCCTGGTACGGCCGCCGGCGGAAACGACGCCGGTCGACCCCAACGAGGTCTTTCACACCTGCACGCCGCCGCAGGACAGCTCGCCGCTCGTCGATGCCGCGGTGTATCTGCTGACGATCTGCTCCAGCCGCCGCGGCGAAGGAAGCACTCCGTTCAGCGGCATGGACGGCATCCAGACACGCTGCGGCATGCGCTGGATCGTCGACTCGGTCGAGTTCCGTCTTCTCAATCTGAACGTGTCGGCCGATCTGCAGAATCTCCCCGACCGCTTGCGCAATCGCGTCGCATACGCCTGCTTCGGCAGCGATGTGCGCAACGAGTTCGCGAAGAATCCGTTCGGGGCGCCGCGCACGCCGGCCACGTTGCTCGACGCGCTGCGCGGCACCGCCCTCACCGACTGTGACGTTCCGTTGGCGATCCTGCGATGGAAGACCACCGGCATCGTATATATCGATCTCTGGAGCGTTCGCCGGCAATGCGAATCCGGCACGATGACCCCGGGCTTCATCGCCTTCTCCGACCGCGCCGCCGCGCAGTCCGATGCCATTCACCGGCAGTTCAGCACACACATCGAAGAGCTCGGGCGATCTCCGAACGTGGCCTCGATCGAAGGGCGGAGGTACTTCCGCTATCTCCCGCCGGCGGGGTTTCTCCCCGTCAGCAGCGGCGCCGTCGTCCGCTTCGACTACACCAGATTCTTCACCGGGAAAACCTTCTCGCCGCCGCGGTACATCGAAGGCGCCGACGTCGAGGCCATCCTCCGCGAGTCGGTGCACTATCCGCCCATCGATCTCGACGATCGGGAGCTGGTGCGGCTCTACTTCGTGCGCGAGAACCGTGAGGTCGCGCAGCCATTCTTCCAGACCTTCGACTTCGGCGATCTCACCACCGCCGCGTCGGCCACGGCATTCACGATCGCCGACCTGGCGCGGTTCGATTCCGGCGGTACCGATTTTTCCCTCCGGCGAGCATTTGACGATCCGTTCGTCCTACGGCCAAGAGTCTTCGACGTCGGTGTGCCGCACTACGTCCTGTTCGTGAACGCCAATCTGCCGTTCTTTGCCGACGCGCAGTTCGACCGTTCCCATTTCGATTACGCCAACTTCGTATAGCCAAAGGAGACCACGATGCCGAACGATCTTCTCGTCCACCCCGGAGACCTCATCACGGCAGATCTCTGGAACAAATTGCTCGCGGCGATCGACCGGGTCGACGGCCGCATCAATGCCGCCGAGGCGCGTGTCGTGCCCGACGTGGTCGGCGATCTCCTGCCGATCGCGCTCGACGAGATCGCGCGCGCCGGATTCGGGCTCTCCACCATCCTCGACACTGAAGGAACGAGAGTGCTGAACGTCACCGATGCCGCGATGGCCTCGCGCATCGTTCTCGCGCAGATGCCGCCGCCGGACGACCGCGTCGAAGTGGGCCGGCGCCTGGCGCTCTTGATCACGGCCGCGCGCGTGGCGAGAGCCAACCAGCCCGACATCACTCAGGTCAATCCAATCCCTGCCGGACCGAACGCGCAGGTCGGCAAGGGCCTCGAGATCATAGGGACATCCTTTGTACCCCCTCTGTCGCTCACCATCGGCAGGACCAACCTTCTTCCGACGCAGTACACCGTCGATGGCCCGACGAAAATCACGGTTCCGACGGTGCCACCGTTCGCCGGTCGGCCCGGGTCTGGACAGACGCTCGCGGTCGGGGTCGCGGTCGCGAACAGCAACGGTGGCGACACGTTCAGCGTGAACTTCGTCGAGCCGGCGCTGGTGGCTGCCCAGCCGACGGTCAACAACGTCTACTTCCGTCAAGTCGAGAGGCAGTTCTCTTTCGACGTCCAAGCGGACGCACTCTCACTCGCACGCAGAGCTGTCGACTTCCTTCAAACGGAGACGGAGTTCTTTTTCAGCATTCAAGGGGCCGCACTCTCACAGACAGGTCTCGACACGACCGTCACGTTGGCCGGCGAGACGTTGGCATTCACGCCAGTCTCCGCCAACGAGCTCACGGTCAGGCTGCCCAATGCGTTGCAGACGTCTCTCAGGAACATCGAGTCGACGGTGCTCTCGAGCCTCCTTGCCATCGACGCGCGCGACGTCTTCCTGCTCGACGGCCTCCCGCCGAGCACCGGCGGCAGCAGAGTGAGCGACTTCAATGTCATCAACACGTTTTTGAGAAGTACGGGCGCCAACCGGTTCATCAACACCGGGACATCCGAGCCCCAGCCCGCGGCGGTCGACTTCAACGCGGTCGACCTGAACATCATCGGTCGAAACCGGCTCACCGACTTTCTCGTCGATGTAGACCTCTTCGTGCAGAATCACGGAAAGCTCTTCCTCCTGTTGACCGAGGCGCAGGCCAAGGCGATCGTCGACGCTTCCGGAAATGCTGCCGATGCCCGCTTCCGCTCCCCTGCGCGCGCCGTATTGAACGGCAACATCGTTACGGTAACAGCGGGCAACACGAGCTTCACCGTCGATGCCACGAAGCTCACCGACTTTCCGATCGTCGTGAAGGTGGGCGACAAGACCTCCGCGACGTTCCGGCTCAAGATGGGCGCGGTCTCTTGAGGTGACGCGCCATGACCCACCTCGAGCGGGATACGCGAGTCGGCCGTCTGCGCATCCGCGCGGCGGCCGACGACTCGCTTGCGCTGGCGATGCGCGGCGAAGCCGTGTTGCGCCCGCTCGACCTTCGTCCGCCCGGCATGGCTCGATACGCCACGCTCTGCATCCGCGCCATGGGAGATCCGCTGCCGGGCACGATCGACCTCCGGACCGCCCATCCGCCGCGGCCGGTGGAGTGGGAGCGTGCCGCACGAAGCGTCATCGCCGAGGCCTTCCGCCGCGCCGTGCGCATGGGGCGGCGCGACGCGGCCGTTCCAGCCGATGCGGAGGCGGTGCTGTTCGAAGACCGCGCCGTCCTCCTGGCCACCGCCGCGCGCGATGCGGTGCACGGACGGCTCGACCGCTGGTACTGGAAGAAGCTCCTCCGCGCCACGACCCTCGACGCGGTGCTGTACGAGTGGCACCGCGACGGGACGTACGTCGCCGCGGCGCTCGAGCTGCTCGGCCGCGACGCCGTCGCCTTCATCCGCCTGCTCGAGCCGGCAAGCGTGACCGCACTCACCGCTACGGTCACCGGCTTCCCGCGCATGCGGCAGTTGCCGCCGCAATGGCGCGCCTTCGCACCGGTGGCCGAGGATGAGACGCTGAACCCGGAGCAACGCTCGTTGCTCGCCGCTGCCCTCCTCCTCCGCCGCGCCCCGCATCTTCTGCGGACGGGCGCGGAGTCATCGCAGCCGCTTCGTGCCGCTGCACGTCGATCCGAGGAGGCGGCGACGACGCGCAAGCTGCTCGTTCAGCAGGCCAGCGCGGCGGCGGCACATGCGTCGACACGGAAATCCGCCGGACGGCAAGCCGCGACCGATCCGCAACCACGTCCTGCGTCGATCCCGTCGCAACGCGAACCGCGTCGCACCGCGGAACCGGGAAACGACACCGAGCCCTCGCAGCCATACATCACGCCACCTTCGTATCCCCTCCGTCCTGCTCGTACGCGCACCATCGCGGCAACAACCTCAAACGAAGACGCGGAGCAGCCGCTCGTCACGCCCGCCGAACAGCCCGCGATCCGCGAAGCGATCCACTCCGAGCACGCGGGAGCCTTCTTCCTCCTCAACCTGGTCGAGTGGAAGTTCCTCCCCCTCGTCGCACGCATGCTCGTCCCGACGATCGAAGAAGACGCGGTCTGGGAGGAGGTGCTGAACAGGACGCGTGCACCCCGGCCGCAGGAGAGAACCGGCGAAAAGCCTCCGGCGGGCCGGCGCGGCCGCCAGCACCGGTTGCCCAAGGCCGCACGCGCTCCTCTCGCACGAACCGCCGTCCGTGCACAGACCAGTGCCGCCGGCCACGCCGGCCCGCCGGAGGCCTCCCGTCGTTTCTCTCTCGTGGGCGGCATGCTCGCCACCGCGCTCCGCACCCTCGCCCGCACGCGCCGGACGCTCGCCGCTCGCGAGGTCGCGCCGGAAATGCTCGTGCTGCAACGCGGCACCATCGACATCACCCCCGCGCACCTCGACGTCACCTACTCGCTCGAACTGCATCCGCTCGAGATCCGCAAGGGCGGCCTCGATCGCGATCCCGGCTGGATTGCCGCCATAGGACGCCATGTCGCCTTCCACTTCGACTGACACGCACTTCCAGCTCTGCTTCCTCAGCGCGGTGAAGCACGTCGTCGACCAGCTGTCGATCAACCTCGGCTCGTCCGACGAGGTGCTCGAGCAGTTCCCGTTCATCAGCGAGTACCTCGCCCGCATCGAAGAGCTCGACCCCGGCCGTCTCACCGAATGGGAGCGCGGCGTCGCCACGCACCTCCCCGTGCGCGCACTCCGCCACAGCCTCGGCCTCGACGGCGAGGCCGTCACGCTCCTCTTCGCCATCGGCCTGATCGAGGAAGACCCCCGCTTCGGTTTCCTCATCGAGTGCGCCCAGCCGCTCTCGTCGCAGCAGCACCGGCCGTCTCTCGGACTGCTCACCTCGTGGTGGCGCGACGCCGAGGTGCCGGTCCGCGAGCACGTGCGCATCCTGCTCGACCGCGGCCTCATCCAGATCATGAACGCCGACGCGCCGCGCCTGCAGTGGGTCTTCCAGACGCCACCCGCGGTGTGGGATGCGCTGCGCGGCGAGATGCCGCCGCAGCCGGCGCCGTGGCTGGCGTTCACGCCGGCCCGCGACCTGCCGTCGCGGGAAGAGCTGGTCATCCCCGACACGCTCCGCCACGCCGTCGAGACGATCCCGGCGCTCATCGAGTCGGGAGACGTGCGCGCGCTCGTCGTCCGCGGTCCGCAGCACAACGGACGGCGCACCATCGTGCGCGGCATCGCCCGCACCCTCGGCCGCGGAGTCCTCGAGCTGCGCGGCCCGATCCGTCCTGATGACGAGCGCTGGCCGCTCGTCACCGCCTGGCCACGCTCGCGCACGCAATCCCGGTCATCGTCCTCGATCTCGGCTTGGGCGACACCTGCGAGCTGCCGCCGCTCCACGGCTTCAACGGCCCGTTCGCCGTGGTCCTCGGCCGCCAGGGCTCCGTCTCCGGCCGCTCCGTCGAAGGCGCGGTGACGCTCGCCGTCGACCTCCCGGCTGTCGGCGAGCGCTCCGCACTATGGCGCAGGTCGCTCGACGACAGCGGCGATGCCGAGGCGCTGGCGCGGCAGTTCCGGATGACCAGCGGCAACATCCGCGGCGCTGCCACGCTCGCGCGCTCGTACGCGCTGCTCGAAGGGCGTCCGCACATCACGCCGCGCGACGTCCGGCGCGCCAACCGCGCCATGCATCGCGAGCTCGAGACGCTGGCCACGTTCCTCCCGGCATCCGGCGGATGGGAGAGCATCGGCGCGTCGGCCGACACGCTCGACGAGCTGCGCCAGCTCGAAAGCCGCTGCCGCCACCGCGAGCAGCTCCCCCGGCACGTCGGCACGGTGCTCGGCCGGCAGCTCAACTGCGGCGTGCGCGCCCTCTTTGCCGGCGCGAGCGGCACCGGCAAGACCATGGCCGCGCGCCTGCTTGCGTCGACACTGGAGATGGATCTCTACCGGCTCGATCTCGCGTCGGTCGTCAACAAGTACCTCGGCGAAACGGAGCGCAGCCTCAACCAGCTCTTCTCGCGCGCCGAGGAGCTGGACGTCGTGCTGCTCATCGACGAAGGCGACGCGCTGCTGACCAACCGCACCGCCGTGCAGTCATCGAACGACCGCTACGCCAACCTGGAGACCAACTTCCTCCTGCAGCGGCTGGAGACCTTCGAAGGCATCCTCATCGTCACCACCAACGCCGCGCAACGGATCGACACCGCGTTCCAGCGGCGGATGGACGTCATCGTCGAGTTCCGCCTGCCCGACCCGCACGAACGCTGGACCATCTGGCAGCTCCACCTGCCGGCCGGGCAACGTGTGGAGCAGGCCTGGCTGCAGGACGCCGCGGTGCGCTGCGAACTGAGCGGCGGCCAGATCCGCAACGCCGTCCTGCACGCGTCGCTGCTCGCGCTCGACGAGCGCCGGGACGTCGCCACCTCCGACGTCGAGCGCGCCCTGCAGCGCGAATACCGGAAGAGCGGCGCCGTCTGCCCGATGCCGCAGCTCGCCCGCACGGGAGTGTGACCCCATGCCCTCCGCCCTCCGCCGCAAGCCGCTCCCCAAGCCGATGCCACAGTCGGACCCGCGCTTCCGCCGGGTGATGGAGCAGCTCAAGACCGGCGCCGCCAAGACGAAGGCGCATCCACCGGCGTCGAAGAAAGCGAAAGAAGCCGCGGGCGCGGCGAAGGGCCCGCCGAACGAGCGCCTGGCCACCGGCAAGGCGAAACAGGTCGAGAAGATCGAGCAGGCGAAGGAGGGGAAGCCGGAACAGAGCTCGTTCCTGGCCATGCTGCGCGCCGAGATCGCCAAGGCCATGCCCAAGACCCTCGGCGACACGGAGAACTTCGACTCCGCCGCGGACGGCATGAAGAGCGGCCTCAAAGGCAACGTCTCACAGCAGAAGGAGAAGTCGACCCAGGACGTCGCCGGCGCCTCGAAGCAGGCCCCCTCGCCCGCCGGCGAGGCGAAGCCGGTGCAGCCGCTCGCGAAAGAAGGCGCGCCGCCGTCGCCCAGCGTCAATGCCCCCGAGGCCATGCCGGCGCCGAAGAGCGACGCCGACATCTCGCTGCAGGATTCGAAGCAGGACACCACGCAGCAGATGAAAGAAGCGGAGGTCACGCCCACGCAGCTGCAGAAGGCGAACGACCCCCGCTTCTCCGCCGTGCTGGTGGCGAAACAGCAGGTGGCGCAGAACGCCGACGCCGGGCCCGGACGCTACCGCGCTGCCGAGAAAGCGACGCTGGCGAGCGTGTCCTCCCAGGCCACCGCGAAAGCACGCGCTGGCGCGGCGGCGATGGTCGGCGTGCGCAACGGCGGCAATACCCGCGTGCTGTCGAAGCAGCAGGAGCAGAAGGCGAAGGACGAAGCCGCGCGCGACAAGGTCGCGAAAGGCATCGAGGCGATCTTCGTCGAGACGAAGCAGAAGGTCGACACCAAGCTCGCCGCCATCGACGTCGAAGTCAACTCCCTCTTCGACAGCGGCACCGAAGCCGCGCTCGCGGCGATGAAAAAGTACGTCAACCGGAAGATCCGCGACTACAAGATCGACCGCTACCTCACCATCCCCTTCGTCGGCCTGGCGCGCTGGATCAGCGACCAGTTCACCAATCTCCCCAGCGAAGTGAACGTGTTCTACGAGGAGGGACGCGCGCTGTTCCAGGCGCAGATGGACGCGCTCATCGTCCGCGTCGCCGCGCTGGTCGAGCTCCGGCTGAAGGAGGCGAAGGCGGAAGTCGCCAAAGGCAAGCAGAAGATCCAGAAGTTCGTCGACGACCAGCCGCAAGAGCTCAAGCAGTTCGCCATGGACGCGCAGGCGAAAGTCAGCGCCGGGTTCGCCGAGCTCGAAGAGTGCATCGACAACAAGAAGAACGAGCTGGCCAGCTCGCTCGCGCAGAAATACAAGGAGGGCTTCGACAAGGCCAACGAGGCTCTCAAGGCCATCCAGGATTCGAACAAGGGCTTCGTGGCCGCCTTCGCCGAGAAACTGGCGGCGCTCATCAAGGCCATCATGGACTTCAAGGCCCGGCTGTCGGCCATCCTCAGCAAGGGCAAGAGCGCGCTGAAGCTGATCATCGCCGACCCGATCGGCTTCCTCGGCAATCTCATCACCGCCGTCAAGGGCGGCATCAGCGCCTTCCGCGACAACATCACCACGCACCTCCAGCAGGGCTTCATGCGCTGGCTCCTCGGCAACATGCCGCCCGGGATCGAGCTTCCGAAGGACTTCGAGCCCGCGTCGATCCTCAAGCTCGTGCTCAGCGTCCTCGGCATCACCTACGAAAAGATGAAGGCCAAGGCTGTCAAGCTGCTCGGCCCCCGCGCCGCGGCGCTCATCGACACGGCCGAGAAGTACATCAAGGCCCTCATCGAGGGCGGCCCCGCGAAGCTGTGGGAAGAGGTGAAAGGCGACCTGTCGAACCTGAAGGAAATGGTCATCGACGCCTTCCAGTCATGGCTCGTCGAGACCATCGTCAAGAAAGCCGTCCAGAAGGTCGTCCTCCTCTTCAATCCCGCCGGCGCGATCATCCAGGCCATCCTGGCCATCGTCGCCATCGTCCAGTTCGTGGTCCAGAAGGCGATGCAGATCCTCGACTTCGTGGAAGCGGTGGTCGGCTCGATCTACGACATCGCCTCCGGCTCCATCGGTGCCGCCGCCAAGAAGATCGAAGAGGCCCTGGCCAAAGCGATCCCCCTCCTCATCGGCTTCCTCGCCAGCCTCCTCGGCCTCGGCGGCGTCTCCGAAAAGATCAAGGAGTTCATCTTCAAAGTGCAAACGAAGGTGGAAAAGGCGATCGACAAGGCGATCGCGAAGGTAGTGGACGTGGTGAAGAAGCTGGTGGGGGGCGGGAAGGAGGGGAACGAGCAGAAAGGCGATTTCCGCGACCGGGCGAAGGCGGAGCTGAACGATAAATTCAGCGGGAAGCTCACCCACAAAAAGGTGAGAAGCGTAGTGGACAGCGTATACAACAAGTACAAGCCGGAGGGCCTCAAAGGCGTTGTCGCGAAGCCGGTTGACGGAAAGACGGACCAATACGAGACCTTCCTCATCGCGTCGAAGATCAAAGTAAAGACGGCCAAGGCAGACTTTGACATCGACACAAATGACCTCGATCTCGGCTGGCCGCGCACGATCGCTGTCGGGGTGCTCACAGCAACTGGCGGATTACTGAAGACTGGCAAAGAACAGCTCTTGTTTCCGCCTCAGCGAAACGACGGAAAGAATCATGCCGAAGAGAAGCTGCTGACGATCGTGGAGAAGCGATGGCCGGACGTGGCGCCGCGGAGAGAGACCGGAATTAAAAACGTGCTCACGCTGAACATCACACGCAGCCCGTGCGGCGATGCCCTCAAAGGACACCACTGCGCGAATAAGATCGAGCAGTTCAACGCGACATGGGGCGCCGATTACATCCTCGAGTTGAACGTGCGTGCGGCCACGATTTATGGTGGAAAACACAGGAAGACGTCCAAGGCGGCAATCCAGCAGCTCGCCAAGAGCGGGATCGACTTCACGGTGTGGGACGTCATCGCGGAGCTTGGCGACCCGACCGAGGTGAAGCCATCGGCGTTGGAGACACTCGCCAAGCGAATCGCAATTGCAAAGGAAAACGTGCCGCTGATCATCAATGCCGGCGCAAACACGAGCAGCTGAGCCGCCGTTGGAGGAACCCGATGAAGAAATCCGAGATGAACGAGAGTCAACTTCGCGATCGCACCCTTTTCGTCGACACTCTTTCGAGAGCCGGATGGCAAGGAACGTTATTCAACGAGCAGTTCGATGAGGGTTTGTGGACGGCGCCTGAGGCAAGCTTGGAGTTTTCGTCCAAGGCCATGCAGATGCGCTTCGACTTCGAGGCTGAAGATCCTCGAGTGATCCTGTACCTCGACTCGCCCGAAGGAAGAAGCCTCGGTTTAGTATTTCGTTGCATCGACCGGCTCGCGCCGCTCCTCAAAGCCGTAATCGCGGTACAGGACACCATCAACGCCGCGAACATCAAGAGGAAGAGCGAGGAGTTCCTGAGCGCCTGCCCGAACGTATTCAAGATCTCCGCGAGCGGTGACAAAGAGATCCCGGTGAAGCCGGCGAGGTCCCGATGAAGCTGAGCGACATGTCACCTGAACTCCAAGCGGGCCGCCGGGTGTTTATCGACAGCCTCTCAGCGGCAGGATGGGACGTCGAGAGCTGGGATGCGGTGCTGGATGCAGGTCAGGACGTCGAGCCGGAAGCGGAGGCTTCCTACTCCGGGGCCGTGTTCGATCTCAGCCTCAGCTACAACGCCGGAGGCACATACCTCGGCTTCGAGCTGGACGAGCGCGGCGGAGAGCTGTTCCTGAGCTTCCGCCTGCACCCCGCGACGGACCTGACCGAACTCCTCGCACGCATCACAGCCGCGCAGGACGCGTTGAACACCGAGAACATGGCGGAGATCGTCAAGACGCTCATTCCGCTCTGCAACCCTCTGCTGATCGACACGGACGAAGGCCTGCAGAAGCTGTCGGTATAGGGGAGCCATGATTGCCTTCGTCAGTGTCTATGTCGATGCCCACTCCGAACGGCTGCGTGAATTCGTCACACACACCGATGGTACGCCGGCAAGCGCAGGTCGACGCGCCCGGCCGACTCGCCCGTTCCGCCTATACCTGCTCCGTCTTCGCCGCAGTTGAAGGAGTGAACCTTATGTCTCCAACGGTTCTCAACGAACGCTTCGATGGCTCGACGGGCCCCTCTGTGTCACTCGGATCGCGCTGTGTGGTCACGGCGGCAACCCTTGGCGACGCAGCCGCGCTGGACGTCATGCTCGGATCCCTCTTCGCATACGGGGACATGGCGGGCATCCCGACCGTGGTCTTTACCGGCGACGATGATTGCGCGCGTATCGCGGCAAAGTACGGCGCGACGACCCTTCCCGCGGCTCCGCTGCATGCCGCCGCCCGTCTCGTGGATGCGGAGCAGTTCGTCTGTATCGGCGCTCGTGCGCGCGTCACCGGCTCGATCGAACCGCTGTTCGCCGCGCTTGAGGTCCTGCCGGCGGACACAGCCCTGGTGCGCGACGACACGCTTTATGCCGCCAGCCGGAACGCGCTGCTCGCTCTGGACGCGGCGATGCAGCCGGACGTCATCTTTGAAGACGCAGTATCGCGCCATGGCCGTGTCGTGCCGCTCGGCGACCGCTGTCCGGTGCGCGCGCAGGACGGCAGCGAACGCCCCACGGCGAAGCCGTTGCTCGGCCCTACGCCGGGCGACGGTTACGCGCAGTTCCTCACCGCATTGCGCGCGTGGACCGGCACCTATGGTCTCGACGGCCTAGCGTGGTCGTTCTACTCGTCGGTTGCGAACCAGTCGGCGCACGTGCGCGACACCTCCGTGCTTCCGCTTCTGGCGACGCTGCACTATCTCTTCCGATCCCAGGGATGCGTGCGTGTGCTCGAAACCGGAACGGCGCGTGGAGTCTCGACGGCCTGCATCGCCTCCGCCCTGATGCATCGCGACGGCGGCCGCGTGGTGACGCTCGATCCGGCCACGTACGAGGGACGCTACGCGCTATGGGACGTGCTGCCGCCCGAGATGCGGGCCTGCATCGAGGAGCGCCGCGTCCCTTCGACCGACGGCATGCTCGCGGCGCTCGCTGCCGGCGAGCGTTACGAAGGAGCGCTGCTCGACTCGCTGCACGATGAGGAGTACGTCTGGGCCGAGTTCGACCTGGTGCGGCAACTCGTCTGTCCCGGTGGACTGATCCTGATCCACGATCCGACGCTCCCCTTAGGCACCGTCGAAGGAGCGCTGCGCCGTATCGAGCGCGCCGGCTACAGCGTGGCGCGCCTCTGGTGCGCGGATGCCGCAGTCCAGGAAGACGACCGCCTCGGACTGGCGGTGATCGAGAACCGGTCGCGGGCGGATTGGCGCGGAGCGCCCGGCGACCGCCGTCCCTCCGGCAACTGGAGCCTGACCTGTACCCGCTCCGGCCGCGATCAGGAAATGAGCCTGCATCACTATGACGGCTGGACCTGGATCGAATCCCCGGAATTCGACGGGGCGCCGCTCGCCACCCACTCGAACGTCCTCATCGAAGCAACGGTCAGCGGATCGGCCGCCGCCGCCGGCATCAGCGCCGGACCGTTCAAGGACTTTCTGGTCCCGCTCTACGGGCCCGATCGTCCGCGGCTGCTGCAGGTCGAAGCGGACCGCGATGCGGGTATGTGGGCGTTCCGCGCCGACGGCATCATCGTCGGCCGGCAGTGGTGCGACGCCGCCATCCATTCGGTCGACGACCTCCTGCAGGGAACGCTGACTCTGAAGGCGCACGAGGCAGGCTCGGTCGCGTTCCGCGACCTCACGTTGCGCCTTCTCGCCTCGTCGTGCCGCGTCACGGTGGTCCTCACCTGCTACCGCTTCGCGCGCCGGCTCCGGTCGGTGCTGCGGAACTGGTGCAACCAGTCACTCCCCTCCGGCGCGCTCGAAGTGATCGTGGTCAATCCCGGCAGTCCGGACGCAACCCACGACGTCATCGCGGCAGCCGCGCGCGAACATCCCGGCGTCCGCATCCGCGAGTTGCAGGCGGATGCGCAACTCTGGAAGAACAAAGGAGCGCTGATCAATCAGGCGATCGCGCAAAGCCATGGCGAGTGGATCTGGCTGAGCGATGCCGATTGTCTCTTCCCCCCGAACGCCGCCGCGGACGCGCTGGCGTCAGCGGATCGCGCGGCGCTCCTGTACTGCGTCCGTCAGCACCTCACCGAGGAAGCGACGGAGGCGGTGCTCGACGGCAGCCGGGACGGCGTCGCGGACTTCACTGCCTTGACGGAAGAGACGCGCCCGGACGCCGACGATTGGCCCTGGGGGTACTGCCAATTCTTTCACCGCTCGGTGTTCGACGAGACCAGATATCGCGACGACGTCGAGACCTTCAGCACGTCCGACGCGCAGTTCATCGAAGACTGCAGGAGCCGCGGGATACTGCCGCTCCGGATTGCCGGCGTGACTTGCCTGCACCTCGTTCATCCATTTGCCTGGCAGGGAACGGACCTGCTGCTCTGACCAACGCTGATGACGCCGATCGCCATCGCAGTCCACGTCCACGCCGAGCCCCGGCGGCTCGCGGATACTCTCGCTTCAATCGCCAGACACACGACTGGCGAATACGAGCTGCTCGTCATTCCCGACGGCGCCGACTTCGTCGTCGACGCCGGCGCGCGCGTGCTGAATGACGAAGGAGCCCGCGGCGGCGCGGCCTGCCTGAACCGGCTCGCGAGGAGCACCAACGCCGGCATTCTCGTGCTGCTGGAGAGCGGCACGCTGGTCGGGCCGCGCTGGCTCGAGCACCTCCTGCGCGCGCTCGACAGCTCGCCCCGCATCGGGCTGGCGGGGCCGTCGACGAACCGGTCGTGGAACGAGCAGGGCGTCTTTGCGAATGCGGCGGAGCCTGAGCTCGAGCGCACCGCCGCCGAGGCGGAGCAGAAGTTCGGCATCCTGTCGCGCTCCCTCGCTCCGCTCCACTCCCTCGGCGATTTCTGCTACGCCGTGAAGCGCGAAGTCTTCGACGCCATCGGTGAGGCGGACGAGTCGTACGGTCTCGGGCCATGCTGGGAGATGGACTTCAACGTGCGCGCGGCGCGGGCGGGGTTCGACGGCGTCTGGGTGGGCGCGGCGTACGTCTGGCGCGCGCCGCCCACGGCCCGGCGGGCGCGCGAGGAAGCGGCGCGCTTCGAGGCCAGCCGGCGCCGTTACCAGGACAGGTTCTGCGGCGCGCGTCTGCGCGGCGAGAAGAAGGACTACCGGCAGCATTGCCGCGGCGACGCCTGTCCGAACTTCGCGCCGCGTGCCGTCGAACCGGTGCACGTCGCCGGTGAGCCGCTCGTCTCCTGCATCATGCCGACGTTTGACCGTCGCGCGTTCATCCCGCAGGCCGTCCGCTGCTTCCTGGCCCAGGACTATCCGAACCTCGAGCTGGTGGTCGTCGACGACGGCCACGACCCGATCGCCGACCTCCTGCCGGACGATCCGCGCATCGTCTACGTCCGCGCGGAACGGCGCATGACCGTCGGCGCGAAGCGGAACCTCGCCTGCGAGCGCGCGCGCGGCAGCTTCATCTTGCACTGGGACGACGACGACTGGTACCCGCCTCGGCGCGTGCGCGTGCAGATCGACGCGATGCGCGAGCGGGGCGGCGAGATCTGCGGCACGAGCATCCTCTACTTCCTCGACCGCCAGCGCTCCCAGGCCTGGTGCTACCGCTACTCCGGCTCGCCCGCCGCGTGGGTCTCCGGCACCTCCCTCGCCTACCGCCGCGAGGCGTGGGCGCGCAACCGCTTCCCCGACATCCAGGTCGGCGAAGACTCGCAGTTCGTCGGGAGGTTCCCCGCCGGCAGCGTGATTGACCTCCGCGATCCGTCGCTCTGTATCGCCTCCGTCCACGCGGCGAACGTCAGCCCGAAAGACACCGGCAGCGCGTTCTGGTCGCCGGAGGACGTGAAGCGCATCGAGCAGCTCGTTCGCGACGGCACGCCCGCCGTCATCGCCCCGGCGCAGCCGCTCCTCTCCTGCATCATGCCCACGTACGACCGGCGCCCGTTCATCCCGCTCGCGCTGGCGCGCTTCCGCGAGCAGTCCTACCCCGACCGCGAGCTGATCATCGTCGACGACGGCAGCGACCCGATCGGCGACCTGGTGCGGAACGAGCCGGCGGTGAACTACATCCGGCTCCACCGGCGCACCTCGATCGGCGGCAAGCGCAACCTCGCTTGCGCCGCCGCGCGCGGGGAGCTCATCGCGCACTGGGACGACGACGACTGGTACGCGCCCGACCGGCTGATGCGGCAGGCCGCGCCGATCCTGCGCGGCGAAGCCGACATCACCGGCCTGGAGAACCGCTTCGTCCTGCAGATGCCGCTCGGCCGCTTCTGGACCACGACCCGCGCGCTCCACCGCTCCATGTTCGTCGGCGACGTCCACGGCGGCACGCTCCTGTTCCGCCGCTCGATCTGGACGGCGGGCGCGCGTTACCCGGAGGTGAACCTGGCCGAAGATGCCGCATTCCTGCGGGAAGCCGTCCGCCGCGGACGCCGGCTCCTACGCATCGACAACGACGGCACCTTCGTCTACGTGCGCCACCACCGCAACGCGTGGCGGTTCGACAGCGGCACGTTCCTTGATCCCACCGGCTGGAGCGAAACGGCCCCGCCGACCGATTTCACCTCCGCCTGCCTGCAGGCCTATCTCACGGCGGGGGCGGCATCGCAGTAGTTCCGGACCGAAATGCGCACGCTATCGCCCGTGGGCACGAACAGAATTGTCACCGCGAGGAGACCGAGCGGATCAGCGAAACGGCGTCTCGACACGGCGGGCTTCTTCACCACACGATGTGCGCCCGGCGCCGGTCAGTTCATAGGAATCGCGAGGACCGGGCAGAGGCGCTGCGAAGCAGCACGGGCCAAACAGCCGCCTCATGAGAAGTGACGGGCGCCGACGGCGGATTGCAAAGGGAAATCGTCAATTTCACCGGTGCCGCGAACGGAATCGGCGCCACGATCGCAGTCCCCTCTCCCCTTTGGGAACCCAAAGGGAGAGGGTGAGGGGACGCGCCTCGCTCGACGCGCCTTACCCGGACCCTCTCCCCGTGCACGGGGAAAGGGGACTGTTCTTACTCAACACTATTGCGGCTTAAGCCCGCAGCTTCCGGGCGCGGAGCCTGTCGCCTCCGTTCGCATGGTGCGCTTCCGCTTTCTACGCCAGAACCACGGATCGAATCAGACGGAAGTATGGGTTCGGGCGTGGAAGTCGTTGTAGGATCGGCGCGGGATCCTCCATGTCTGCAACTCTCTAGAGCATCGGGCGGTATCAGCTCGTCTCGCTCCTTGGCGAAGGTGGGATGGGGCAGGTCTACAAGGCTTACGACGCGGCACTCGGGCGCCATGTGGCGGTCAAGATCCTTCCCGCGGAGCTCGTGACGGACGCGACGCGCGTCTCGCGATTCATCAAGGAGGCGCGCGCGGCCTCGGCGCTGAATCATCCGAACGTCATCGTGGTGCACGACGTCGGGGAAGAGCGCGTGGCCGGGCGGCCGGACTCGATCCACTTCATCGCCATGGAGCTGCTCGACGGCGCGACGCTGCGCGAGGTCATCGACGGCGGCGCGATCGAGATCCGGAAGGCGCTGGGCATCATGCTGCAGGTGGCCGAGGCGCTGACGGCGGCGCATGCGGCCGGGATCGTCCATCGCGACCTCAAGCCGGAGAACATCATGGTCCTGCCGTCGGGCTACGCGAAGGTGCTCGACTTCGGTCTGGCCAAGCTCCGCGCGCAGCCCGAGAGCGAGGTCTCGGCGACGGCGAAGACCCAGATCCAGGACACCGATCCCGGAACGATCATCGGAACATCGTCGTACATGGCGCCGGAGCAGGCCCTCGGCAAGCCGGTCGACCATCGCGCCGACATCTTCTCCTTCGGCTCGATCCTGCACGAGCTGGTGACCGGGCAGCGCCCCTTTTCGGGACACTCGCTCGTCGACACGCTGCACCGGATCATCTACAGCGATCCGGAGCCGATCGCGGCGCACCGCACGGGCGTGCCGCGTGACCTGGTCCGCATCGTACGCAAGGCGCTGGCGAAGGATCCGGACGACCGCTATCAGACGATGAAGGACCTGGCCATCGATCTGCGCGAGCTCCTTCGCGAGATCGACGCGCATCCGAGCGGGGCGACCAGGAGAGCGCCGCCCGGGCCGCGGCGGCGGTGGATCGCGATCGCCGCGGCGGTACTCGTCGCCGGCGCGATCGCGATCGGAGCGTTCGCGTTCCTCCGGAACCAATCGGCCGTGCACCTGCCGCCGGCGGGCCCGACGTCGATGCACATCTCGCGGATCACGGCGAGCGGGAAGGTCATCGCGGCGGCGATCTCTCGCGACGGGACGTTCGTGGCCTACGTGATCTCCGATCGGGGCACGCAGTCGCTCTGGGTCAAGCAGATGGAGTCGGGCCAGAGCCGGCAGCTCATCGCGCCGCGCCCGGTCGGATACTGGGGCGTCGCGTTCGGCGCCGACGGCACGATCTACTTCGCGGAGAAGAGCACCGCCGCCCCGGACGGCGCGATCTACCGCATCTCCTCTCTCGGCGGAACGCCGCGGCCGGTCGTGACCGGCGGGGCGGACGCGCCGCCGGCGTTCTCGCCCGACGGACGGCAGATGGCCTTCATGCGCGCGCGATGGCCGGGCCTCACGAAAAGCACGCTGTTCGTGGCGAATACGGACGGCTCGAATCGGCGCGCGCTGGCGACGGTCGAGGCCCCGGAGCTGTTCGTCCCGATCTTCTTCGCGGGTGCGTCGTGGTCGCCGGACGGGAAGTCGATTGCGGCGGCCATTCGCGGTCCGGAGAAGGCGCGGCTCGTGTCCATCGACGTCGCGACGGGAACGATCACCATCCTGGCCGACCCGGGATGGCGCGTCGTCACGCAGTCGGCGTGGCTGCCCGATGCCTCGGCGCTCGCCGCCATTGCCACGGTCGAACAGGAGGATCGCTCGCAGGTGTGGCTGGTGCCGTACCCGCAGGGCGAGCCGTATCGCCTGACGAATGACCTGTTCGATTACCGGTCGGTGAGCGTCACGGCGGACGGCAGGAGGCTGGTCACCGTGGCCGGGGAACGGACGTCCGAGGTGTGGGCGCTCGCCGAGGGGGAAGCGCCGCGGCGGCTGACGGCGGAGAAGACCGACGGCTCGCACGGGGTGGCCGCGCTCGCCGACGGACGGATCGTGCTCACGTCGCTCGAGAGCGGCAATCCCGATCTCTGGATCATGAACGGCGACGGGAGCGGCCGCACGCTGCTGACGCGCGACGGGCAGCGGAACCGCGCACCGGTGGTGACGCCGGACGAGCGGTACATCGTCTATCTCGCGAATACGGGGAAGGGCGGCGTGGAGCTCTGCCGGATGAACCTCGACGGCTCGGACCGCCGCGTGCTGTCGCGCCGCGCCACGCTGAGCGTCACGCCGACGGTGTCTCCGGACTCGAAGTGGGTCGTGTTCCAGGGAATCGATCTCGACTCGCCGGAGCGCAAGGGGATGGCCGTGCTCTCGCGCGTGCCGGTCGACGGCGGGCAGGCGGTGCCGCTGACCGATTTTCGCGCGGCGGCGCCTTCGTTCTCGCCGGATGGCTCGGAGATCGCTTTCCACTTCCCGGACGCGGATGCCGACGAGCCGACCATCGGCGTGATCGCCGCGAGCGGCGGCAAGCCGACGCGCCTGCTGCGCGCCGCGCCGCCGTCCGCGAATTCGCAGATCGCCTGGACTCCCGATGGCACGGCGCTCGTGGTGAACACGATGCCGAGCGACCGCGCGAACCTCTGGCGCCTCCCGCTCGACGGCTCGAAGCCGGCTCGCATCACGAACTTCGAGGAGCACACGATCCTGTCGTTCGCCTCGCTGCGCGGCCGAAACGGATGGGTGATGGCGCGCGGCGAGTTCTCGCGCGATGCAGTGGTGATCACCGGATTCCGGTGAGGCGAGCCTCGCATTGGCGCACACAAGGAAAGACGACCGGGGGCCTCCGGCGGGCCGGTACGACCGGCGGCGCTGCTTGGCCTAGCCTGAACGCACACCTGTCGACGTAACACGTGTTTGCGCGACGACTTGGGCACAACAAGCGCCGCCGGTCGCACCGGCCCGCGGAGGCCTATCGTCGTCTCCCTTGTGTGGCCCCAATGCGAGCCGCTCAATGACGATCAGGTCAGATACCGCTCGAAGACCCGTTCGACGTCCATGCTGGTCACGCCTTCCTTCGTACCGGCCGTGTAGACGGCGACGACGTCGAGGCTGTGGGTGCTCTCGATGACCAGGAAGCCCTCGAAGCCGTGGATGAGTTGCAGCTCGAAGTCTCGAAGGTCGCTGCAGTCGACCTTCCCGGCCTGGTCGGGCTTGAGACTGCCGTCGATGAAATTGCTGATCTGCGGATTCTGGAGCGACGCCAAGGCCAGCTTCATCCGGAAGCGGACCGTCGTGCTGTTCGGGTTGTGGATGTTGACGACGGTCTGATAGTTGCCGGGGAGGAGAGAGGTCGTGGTCTGCGATGTCCCGGGGATATTGCTCGTGCACAAAAACTTCGCCGCGTACTGAAACGGAAAGTCCGCCATATGAATCCTCCTTTCAGGAGGTGCGGACTTTATCGCAGGAAGAGGGCGGCGGTCATGGTCCGGCGCGCACCATGACAGCTCCACTCATTCGATCGAGTCGTTGTCTCTTTCGATTCGAGTCGTTGTCTCCTTCGATCGAGTGGTCGTCGCCTTCGATTCGAGTCATCGCACATGGAGAATCAGCCGGTAAGGCATAGGTTTCCGAGATGCCGCCTTCGCGGGTAGGCGGAGCCGCGCTGACGACGATCAGGGAGCGCTTGGTACACCACACGCGCGCTACCGCCCGCCTACAAGCGAGTCAGGGATCGTCCCAGCGGCCACCCGATCACCTGCTCTCGCCAGTCCACGAACGCTTACCGGAGTTCGGTGCGGAGAAAGCTCTCGGATATCCGTATTCGGACGATCGCCCACGGCGGAGAGCGCGCAGCAGACCTTAAGCATGCATTGTGGCGAACCGCGCGGGCAATACGTCGGTCAAAGTCCTGGTCGGCGTGAACATCTGTGCAGAACTTTTCGGACACCACCAGACCGCCGGCAGGATGCCGGCGAGGCCGCAGCCCGGAAGGCGGCACTCCGCTCACCACCCCTTCAGTAAACGCCGCCTACCGAACGGGACCATTCGTCGAAGGCGAGTGGTGTGGAATTCCTCTCCCGTGACACTCCTATAGGAGCGAGGGTAGCTGAGGGCATGTCCACGATCCGTGCATGGTGTCAGGCGGTAGAAGGCAAAAAAGACTCGTTCGAGGGCAAGCTCGCCCTCTCGAATCTCGTTCATGATCTCGATTCGAAACACGTCGCCCGGCGGCTGCTGAAGCGACTGATGCGAAGTATTCGCAAGTTGTTTTCCACTTGGAACGAACATCCCTTGTATCTCCTCACGAGTGTCGCAGACTCCGAGCCGACCGAGTACTTCTGTCACGGCAGCTTGGGACCGGACCGCGGTGCGAGCTGCTCGCGAGTCGTGCTAGACCGCGATTTCTTCAACCACAACGTCAGCAACAGATCCATCGGTCGGCTCATCGAAGGACCCACCGTCCACGATGCCCATCTCGAAATGGTGATGAAGGACCCGGCGGCATACGCAGATAACAATTTCCCGTCACGGAAAGCGCGGCACGGCTTCGTCTGGGTGACGGAGACCGACAGCCTGCGGGAAGTGGTGGAGAAGGAGCGAAGGAAGAGAAAGCGTCCTGCCGATCGCGTGCGTAACAAGCTTGGCTTGTCGCATTTTCTGCCAGCCGGCGAGCCGCGCCTGCTCGAGATCCGGTATCCGAATGGATTCTTCAAGAAGCACCCGAAAGTGCGGTTCGCCGCGCCGACGTTCCTCGAAGGGCGGCCGCCGAACATGATCTACCGCTCTCTCCGCAACAACGACTGGTGGGGCATTACCGTTGATCTCGATAATGGAAGCGAGGGCCTGCCCGAGGCCGTGCATGGTCGGATTCGCTTCACCGGACGCGGCTTCGAGATCCACGACCTCGGACGGTTCGTCGCTGTGACCGCTGGATATAGTTACAAGAAGCTCTTCGCGACGGCCCCGACGAAATGGTCGTCAGCGCGCATCGCGGAGCTTGAGGATCTTGCGGGTGGGTGACCTTCCGTCGCTGTTCGAGCGCAATCTGCAATTCGTCGAGCAGGCCACCGTGCCGGCCCTGACGTCGGCCCTTCTTCGTGCCGCTTGCCAGGACTGCTCTCGCGAGCTAATGATGCTCGCGGAGCCGGAAGTGCCCTCACAGATCTACGCAATATACGAAACCGTCCCGCTGGAAGGGAAAGAAAAGCTGAAAGAGTCGCTCCTGGCCGCGCTGGCGGAATGGAATCCCCAATGGCACGGCTATCCGGCGCTCAGGAACCTCGCGCTCACCGCCGGATACATCCGCGCCACCGGCGTGGCCGGCATCCTTCGGAAGATCATCGCCGGCACCGATGTCCGGCCGGAGAAGCCCAACACCCGCGATGCGCTGGAGATCGTCTTCGGCGTTCTCGGTGGATTTGGCCAGCTTCCTGAGGTGCAGATCGCCTTGGAGCGGGCCCAGAACGAAGAGCGGTACCAGAAGCACTTCGCCGCGCAGATCATGAACGGCCTCTGTTACGCCAACCCCGACCACTATCCGCGCTACCTCGAGAAGTTCCTCACCGTCGCCGCCATCCAAAAGTCCTACCGCGTCAAAGACGTGGTCACGGACATGGTGCGACTCATCGGCACCGAAGCCGTCACCCAGCGGCTGACGGACCTCAATGCCGCGGCCAACGAGATCGTCTCGCAAGTTCTTCTGCGCTCTGATCACAAGGCTATGGCCATGGGTAGCAAGATCGGCTTCATCGACAAAGAAGGGCGCGCCTTCCCGATCGAGGGAGACGACGACATGGACGCGGTTTGGGGGCTAACATCGGGGCTCACGAAATTCGTGCGCGACAAATACGGCAGCCTTCAAAAATATGTCGAGCGCCAAGCCGCCCGCGTGAGCGCTCCATGAAAGCCGCCGATTCGGCCCTTCGCCGCGACATCGAGGACGCGCGCGCGCTGCGCCAGGACCTCCAGGCCCTGCTCAAAGACGCAGAAGACGTGAACGCCAATTGGACGATCTATTACGCCGTCGATTTCGCGGAAATCCACTCTTACATTTTCCCGCACGAGGGAGACGCTCTGCGGATCTTCCGTGACGACAGTGAGTTCATCGGCCAGACCATTCAGGACAACGCTCTGCAGCGCGTGTTGTTCGACATAAAGCCGGTGCTTCTGCCGCCTTATTTTCTGGAACTCGACACCTTCCTTGATCAGATCCATCCGCCCGGCTTCAACAAGATGGCCACCAGCGCCGCGCATGTGGTGCAGCGGGCCCAAGCCATTGCCGCCCTTCCCGAGTTTGCGGCGGCGCGGGAGTCAGTCGACCAGTTCCGGCGGAACGAAGGCAGCGAACAGGACATCGAAGAGCTTCGCAAGTTTATTGAACGGCACGCCGATTTGGTCGCGGCCATGAAATCCTCCAGTTCCACATCACCTGCTCAACGGCTCAGCAAGCTCCTGGGCTCCGGACGATTCGTCGATCTCGAGGAGCTCGTCGGCGAGACTTTGGATCCGGATAGGGAAACGTATGACGATTGGCGCAGGGCGCTCGACGATCTCCGCAAATCGCGGTCCAGCGGGTCGAATCGCCTCGACGCGTTGGCCATCGCCCTCGTCAAATCGGCTAATCAGCAGCTCCTTAAGAAGCGCACGAAGCTCCGTCTGGTTACTCGAAGCACGCACATGCACAGGCGGATGAACCTGGAGGTCTCGGCTTTCAAATGGTCGGAAACGCCCCTCCGCCATCCGCGCTGCTTCGGCGTGTTCCTTGATGAAGAGTGGACGCCGACCGACGCGGTCGGTCCTCTGCGCGAGCTTCTGACCTCGGTCGAGGCCTTTCTCGATGCCGCGCTGCCCGTCCTCAAGACCGCGACGCGAAAACTCACGGAGGACGACCCCGTCCGCCGGCGGCTCAATGCCGTGAAGGACGACTGGCGTAGGGCCTTCGAGCTGTCGACGATCGCGCGCAAGACTAGCACGCCGAACGTGACTGAAACCGGAGTGCGCGAGTTCATCGAGCTTATCGACGTCGTCAACCACAACGGACGTCTGCGCAACGTGCTTCGGGGACTGAGTCGCGAGCTGTACGAGGAGATTCCGAAGGCATATCAGCTTCTCGGCCTGCTCGTGCAGGGTCGCGGCGCGGTTATGCGGAAGCTCATCGAAGAGAACGACATCGAGGCGACACCCGAGGCCGACTTGGTGGTCCTTTCCTCCACGCGCGACACCGTCCCCTACCGCCTTGAGTTCTATAGCGACGAGCTGAGGAGCTGGACGGATTTGTTCGGGGGAAAGCTGAACTGGGAAACAATCACCCGTTTCTTCGTTCACGCCTTGGAGAGTAAGGCCGACGACTACGAAGTTCTCCTGGCCCTAGCTTATCTGCTCTGCGCGACAGGAAACTGGGCAGCCACCGAAAAGTATTGCCGCCTAGCGCTCGCCGAGCCCGACGCGAAGGCGAACCCGCACGAGGGTCTTTTCCTCCTTGCGTTCGCATTACGGCGGCAGGCGGCCGACCTCGGGCGATACGAGGAGTCATTGAAAACGATCGATGCGGCGATCAAGGCCAAGCTTCGGGGCGAGCGCGGTCCGGCCGACCCGCGGTACCTGAAAGAGAAGGCAACGCTGATTCTGATCTGGTGGCGGCGTCACCGCCTGGCGATCGAAGGAAAGGAGTCGGCGTTCGAGCCCCCGGCGATCTCGGAGCCCTTCGCCCTCGGCATGTACACAGATGCGCTGGCCCATCCCGAGGCAGACGATGATCTCAAGGCCCAGATCTACAACAACCTAGTGATGGTCATGCTCGGGCGCGACGATGACGAATCGCGAGAACAGGCCCGCAAATACCTCCACCACCTGATGGAGCTGCGGCCCATCGACGGCGATGTCTGGAGAGGGTCGGCGCTGATCCTCGACACCATCCTGTGGGGCGGCTGGAAACTCGGCGAGTGCAAAGACGACGAACAACTGGCGCGACAGATTAAGAAGGTGGAGAAAGCGGCGAGGGCCCGCGGGATCTCCGAGGAGGAGAAAGCCCAGATTCGTGAGCACATCGCGGAGATGTCGGCGTCTAGGGCGCACCCGGCCGCGGTTCAGACCTGATTTGCAGGGTCCGGCGGCCTAGATACTGTCTGCCGTTAACGCGGCGATTCGGGGGCGTGAAGCCCGCCACTGGCACCTTCATCGTCGGCTCCGGCGCGGCGGGGATGTCAAACGGCGGCGAGCGGTTTCTACCTGTCCAACCGAGGTTAGCCCCGCGCACGATGAGGTAGGCCGCTGTCTCGCGTTGGATTCCTTTGGCATGCCTGCCAGACGGCTCCGTCACCTCGTCGGGTGAGGGCGCGGAGTCACGCGCCAGTTCCGCCTCCACTCGATCCATGTCGCCAAGCGCCGCCGCATGTCAGAGAGCCGTGCGCGCGCTGCGGTCTACCAGCCGCCGCGCGGCATTCCGTGAACCGAAGCCGACTGCATCAGAGCGGTCCGCTGCCGAAAATCGAGCCGGCGTTTCGATATCCGCGCCGCCGTCGATGAACGCGTCGAGCGCGGCAACGTCATCGCTGCTCGCCGCTTAGTGCAGCGGTGTTCCGCGTGAAAGCCGACGAATCCGCGCCGGCATCAATGAGGGTCTTCACAACGGCGGCAACGGAAGTGGCCGAGCAGTCTGTGGCGATGTGAAGCAGCGAGCGAGTGGCGCGGCTGCCGCAGCTCTGCACCCTGGCCGTGGCCGTGGCGAGCCATCCGCTTAGTCAACAACGTTCGTGGAGTCGCCCGAATCGGGATCCGTCCGCGATTGCTCGTATCGGATACGAACTCCTTGATCCGGGTGATCACGCGCCACGACGTGCCGCCGTCCCCCTCCTCGTCCGTGTTGCCGAAGCGCGGTCGCCTTCATCGATGATCACCACGACTGCCGATGCGCGGATGACATTGAGGATCTTCTCTAGGTTCCCTTCCGTCGCACCGACCCACTTCGAACGGAAGTTCTTCAGCTTGATCGTCGTGAGGCCGCACTCCTTCGCGTGCGTCTCAGCCACGAAGGTCTTGCTGCTGCTCTCATGCTCGACCTCGATCGGAGAAGATCGCGGAGGTGGCGGAAGTGTTCCCGGCACGGCGTGCCGCAGCGACCTGGGGCTGCCATTCGCACGTGCCGGCTCACGCGAATTTTCATTGTCTCCGCAACAACCGTGTGCTTTGTCTCGTAATGCACGCCCATGACACTTTCCATTCGTGGCCTATCGAAAACCTATCCGAACGGCACCCGGGCGTTGAAAGGGATCTCTCTCGACGTCCCGCCGGGGATGTTCGGGCTGCTCGGGCGTAACGGCGCCGGGAAGTCGACGCTGATGCGCATCCTGGCCACGCTGCAGGAGCCGGACGAGGGGACGATCCATCTGGGAGACCCTTCGGCAGGCTCAGGGCAGGCTCCTTCGGCAGGCTCAGGGCAGGGCATCGACGTCATCCGGCAGAAGGAGCGCGTCCGCGAGACGCTCGGGTACCTCCCGCAGTCGTTCGGCTTCCACCCGCGCGTGCGCGCGCAGCGGTTGCTGGAGCATTTTGCAGTGCTCAAGGGTCTCGTCGACGCCGGATCGCGGCGCGAGGTGGTCGAGGCGCTGCTGCGGCGGACGAATTTGTGGGACGTGCGCAACCAGCGCGTCGGCACGTTCTCGGGCGGCATGCGCCAGCGGCTCGGGGTCGCCATCGCGCTGCTGGGGAATCCGAAGCTGATCATCGTGGACGAGCCGACGGCCGGGCTCGACCCCGAAGAACGCGTGCGGTTTCTGAACCTGCTGAGTGAGATCGGGGAAGCGAGTGCGGTCATTCTGTCGACGCACATCGTTGAAGACGTCGAGGAGCTGTGCAGCAATCTGGCGATCATCGACCGCGGCGAGATCCTCCTGGCGGGTGCGCCGGCACAAGTCATCGCGAACATCCGCGGGCGGATCTGGCGCCGTTCCGTGACGCGTGAAGAGCTTCCGGCGCTCGAGCAGGCACATTCCGTGATCTCGACGATGCTGCTGGCGGGACAGACGATCGCGCACGTGTACGCCGAGGAGTCTCCGGGATCCGGCTTCAAGCGCGTCGAGCCCGACCTGAAGGACGTCTACTTTGCGGTCATGGCCGGTCATCGCGGGGCGCGGGCGGCAGCGGCATGAGATTCGGTGAGGTCTTCCGATACGAATTCGCGTACCGCCTGCGCTCGATCTCGACGTGGCTCTACGCGGGATTCCTGTTCCTCATTGCCTTCTGGGTCATTCATGTCGCCGTCACCGGCACGAACCCGATCCACGTCAACGCTCCGCAAAGCCTTGCCGAAACCACGGCGCTCTTCTGCGGCTTGTTCGGCATCCTCGTCACGGCCGGCCTCTTCTCCGATGCGGCCATCCGCGACCGCGCGGCCGGAATGGATGCGCTCCTCTTCACCACCCGCCTCCGCCCGGCCGAATACCTCGGCGGCCGTTTCCTGGCCGCGCTGGCGATCAACAGCATCCTCGTGTTCGCGATCCCCATCGGGCTCGCCCTCGCCACGAAGATGCCGTATCTGCCGCGCGCCGCATTCGGCCCCAATCATCTCGCGTCGTACCTGCAGCCGGTGCTGCTCTTCCTGCTACCCAATCTCGTGCTCGTCGGCGCGATCCTCTTCACGATCGCGGCGCTCACGCGCCAAGTCATCCCCGTCTATCTCGGCGCGATCGCGATCTTCATCGGATACCTGGTCGCCGCGAACTACTGGGGCGGCATCACGAACCCGATGCTCTCCGCGCTGGCCGACCCGCTGGGGATCAACGCGCTCAAGGCCATGGCGGAGTACTGGACGGCGTCGGAACGGAACACGCGCCTGATTGGCTTCCCGTCGATGCTGTTGTGGAACCGGCTGCTCTGGCTGGCGATCGCGGCGGCGTTGCTCGCCGTCCTGCAGCGCACGTTCCGCTTCACGCAGCGCAATGAACGCGGTTCACGGGAGGTGACCGTCGACGCGCCTGGCGAAGGTCGTGAAGAGCGAGCGACGGGAGCCGTGCCGCAGATCACCGGCGTGTTCGGGCCGCGCACGCGCATGCGTCAAACGCTGGCCGTGACGCGCCAGTCGCTCGCGGAAGCGATCTCGGGCCGCGCGTTTCCCGTGGCATTCCTCGCGGCGATCGGTCTCGTCGTGCTCTGGGGCTGGAACGTCGGCGAGACGATCTTCGACACGATCACGTGGCCGGTCACGCATCTCGTCGCGGACATCGTTCTGACGGAGCGCGCCATCGTCATTCCATGGCTGGTCATCGCGCTCTTCGCGGGTGAGCTGGTATGGAAGGACCGCGAGACGGGAGCGGCGCAGATCGCGGACGCCGCGCCCGTGCGCACGAGCGTCGTCCTGCTCGGCCGGTTCCTGGCCCTCGTCGCGCTCATCGCGCTCTTCCAGCTCGCCTTCATGATCGGCGGCATCCTGCTACAGGTGCTGCATGGCTACTACCACTTCGAGCTCGGCCTCTACCTGCGCATCCTGTTCGGATGGAACCTCGTCGAGTACGTCCTGCTCGCGGCATTCGCGATGACGGTTCACGTGCTCGTGAACCACAAGTACGTCGGACACGTCGTCGTGCTGCTGGCGACCATCTTCAACTCCGCCGCGTTGTACGGAATCCACCACCTGCTCATCTACAACGGCGGGCCGCAGCTCATGTACTCGGAGATGAACGGCTTCGGACCGTTCGTCACGCCGTTCGTCTGGTTCAAGCTCTACTGGGCGGCGTGGGCGATGTTGTTCGCCGTCGTGACGATGCTCTTCTGGGTTCGCGGTCCGGAGCTCGGGATCCGTCAGCGGCTCGCCACCGCGCGGGCGCGCTTCACCGCTCGAACCGCGCGTCTAACCGGACTCGCGGTCGCGCTCATCCTCGCCCTCGGCGGATTCATCTTCTACAACACGAACGTATTGAACGCGTACCTCCCGCCGCAGAAGACGGAAGCGCCGCAGGCCGAGTACGAGCGCCGTTACGCGCGCTACACGAACCTGCCGCAGCCGGTGATCGCCGGCGCGGAACTGCGCTTCGAGATCTATCCGGAAACGCCGGCCGTCGACATGCGCGGCTCGTACCGGCTCGTGAACCACACCGGCGCGCCGATCCGCTCCGTTCACGTCGAGACCCCCAGCGGCCGTGACTACGAAGTGCGATCGATGACGTTCGACCGCAGCTCCAAACCCGAGATCGTCGATCCGGAACACGGCTACCGGACCTTCGCGCTCGAGCGCGCGCTGGCGCCGGGTGAGTCGATGCAGTTCTCCTTCGACGTGGCCTTCCGCCCGCGCGGCTTCCGGCACGGCGGCTGGCAGACGCTGGTCGTCCGCAATGGCTCCTACTTCGACAGGCGATTGCTCCCCTTCATCGGTTATCAGCCTGGGTTCCAGGTGTCCGGCGATTCCGAACGGAAGCGCTACGGCCTGCCCCCGTGGCCAGGCATGCCCGAACCTCGCGACGCCACGGCGAGACAATTCTGGAGCCGGTTCCGCGATGGCGATCGCATGCACGTCGAGATGATCGTCGGCACCGCCGCCGATCAAATCGCGGTCGTCCCGGGCGTGCTGCGCCGGAGCTGGACAGGCACAGGGGGCCGCCGCTATTTTCACTACAGTTCGCGGATCCCGGAGACCTTCGCGGCGTCCGTGTTCTCGGGCAGGTACGCGGTGGCGAAAGGGCGGTGGAAGGACCCTTCGGCAAGCTCAGGGCAGGTCCCTTCGGCAAGCTCAGGGCAGGCTGTTGCCCTCGAGATCTTTCATCACCCGCCGCATCGCGCGAACCTCGATCGGATGATGTCCGGCATGCAGTCGGCGCTCGACTACTACACGTCCGCATTCGGACCGTATCCGTATCGCGAGCTGCGCATCATCGAGGTCCCGCCGTACAGCATCCACGGCCGCGCGTTCCCCTCCGCGGTCGGCTTCGCAGAATTGAACTTCATCAACCGCCAGGAGCCGGGCCTCGTCGACCTGACGTTCTTCGGGACCGCGCACGAGGTCGCGCATCAATGGTGGGGCGGACAGGTCCGGCCGGCCTACGCGAAGGGACGCGGGTTCGTGTCCGAAGCGCTCGCGAACTACAGCGCCATGCTCGTCACGGAGAAGGTCCTCGGACCCGCCGAAGCGCGTCGCGTCTACGACTACCAGATGAACCGCTATCTCCAGAAGCGCGGCGAAACCGGCAAAGACGTTCCGCTGCTGGAAGTCGACGACCATCCCCACGTCTCGTACGGCAAAGGCGCCGTGGCGCTGTATACGTTGCGCGAGCACATCGGCACCGAGGCCGTCAACGGCGCGCTGCGCTGCTTCCTCGAAAAGTACCGTGGATCGGGACCTCCGTATCCAACGTCGCTCGATCTGTACGCGGAGCTGCGCGCGGTCACACCGCCATCGCTGCACTACCTGCTCACCGACCTCTTCGAGACGATGACGCTCTGGGACGTGAAGACGCAAAGCGCCGCCGCCCGTCGCCTGCCCGACGGCAAGTACGAGGTGACGCTCGACGTGATGGCGCAGAAGTTGAGGGCCGACGGCGCCGGCCGCGAGACCGAGACACCGATGAACGACTTCGTCGAAGTCGGCGTCTTCACGCCAGGAAAAAACGACGCGATTTATCACGTGCGCCATCGCATCCGCAGCGGCAAACAAACCATTCGCATCATCGTGCCGCGGCAGCCGTCGCGCGCCGGCCTCGATCCCTACCGCAAGCTGATCGAGCGCGAGCGCGGCGACAACGTGGCGGAGGTGGAGACGGGAGGGTGAACGCGCGATCCGCCGCCCGTTTCGGCGAGGTGCTGTCGCTCTGCCGAACCCGCCAGAATTTGAGCATTTTTGATGAGCCGCCGCGAGGCGGCTTTCCTGTTTTCGAGAGTCGCTAAAATTGTACAGCGCACACATACGACCGCCTGCTCGGAATGCCGAACGTCGAAAGCGACTACCCCGCGAAGCTCGCGCAGTCTGAACGGAGATCGAGCAGCGACGGCAAACTCTACGCGTCCATCAGCCAGCGTGCGCGCGGAATTGGGGACGGCTCCTGACGCCGAAGTTTTCGCGATGTGGTCTGCACTCGAAAGCTTGTCCTCGATCAACCGTGGCACGACATCGATCTTCATGCACGCGCACTCGATCGCTTCACTGTCCCGGCAATTTGACACCGGGGAAGGCGGAGACGAAGACTACCGCCGCAAATTCACGATTATTCGAGTCCCACGTCGCCTTGACCCCGCCCCCGAAATTCCCGATCACGTCCTGTCGAAGATAGATCGGCAGCTCGAACCCGTAGGCACCGCTGTCCCAGTCGTAGCTCGCCTTCGGATTGAAGCCGACGTGGCGAAAGAAACGGCGGTATTCGGCCTGCGTGATGTGCTGCAGCTTTCGCGCGGGTGCGCCGAGCGCGATCGTGCGGCAGCGTAACGTCGTCGAACTGTCGAGCGGAGTACAGATCTCAGTACTGTCCTTTTCCTTGTAGTCGACCTTGTACGTGTGCGAGACGCCGACGTAGAACCGCGCGTCGCGGTCGAGACCAATCAGCGGCGTCAGGCCGAACAGCACACTGCCGGCGTAGACCGGGTGTTGTTCCTTCTGATCGGCGAAAGCGGAATCGGCGAACTTGAACGTTGGTCGCGCCGTGGTGAAGACGAAGCTCGCGAAATACGGCGTCGCCCAACGTCCGCGCAGAGGTGAATCCGGATCCTTCACGTCGCTCGTGCGGAGCGAGCGCGCGATGAGGTCCACGAGCTCCGATCTTCCGCCTTCTTCGTCGAGCGCTGCGGCCGCGGCAATGGCTTGGAGTACGCCGGTGGCGGCGTCAGCGGACCAACGCTCATCCGCTCGCGGCGCTGCAGCGTTCGTCAAAGTTGCCTGGAGGTCACCAGCTGCGGGAGCAGCGTGGAGCACGCGCGCCGCGAGGGACTGGTTGGCAGCGAGACGGATGCTCAATGCCTCGCCGAAGTCCTGTTGCACTTTGTTCTTGCGCATCGCTTTCTGCACTTCCCTGGCGGCGTTCGACCACTTCGCGGCGAATTGCAGCGAGGTCTTCCCGTCGAAGCCGTGGATGTTCAACAGATTCGCGGACTTCGCCTTTTCCGCGATCGGCGTGGAGAGTTTCGCGTGTACGCCGAGTGGATCACTGGCGAGACATTTCGCGGGATCCTTCTCCTTGCCACACAGGAACCAGCCGCCGATCGCCGACGCCGATCGGCTGTCCCCGCTTCCTTCGAACTGCATGGCGAACAGAGGCGTGAGCATGGGTGAGTCCAGAGAAATATCGGCCAGATTGAGCCGAACCTGATTCTCCGCGAAGATCAGCGAGGCACCGACATCCGCGTCAGTCAGTTTCGTTTGCCCATGAAGAGATGTGGCAACCAGAAGTAACAGCAAGGCAGTCCAGATTCTCATATGTTCTCGTCCCCGTCCAGTAGGAGGGACCTGCTGCATGGATTCTCTCGTGCGGCGCCATCTGCCGCAACCACCACATTCTCTCCTTGTGTCGAAAACCGCGCTATTTCTCTTCGACGCTCCCTGACAATCAAATGACGTCCTTCGTGCGACGAGAAACTGAGGCATGCGTCTCTCTCATGTTCGAGGATCCGCGTGTCCGGAAATGCAACGATGACGATGGGATGCCGTTCCGGCACCACATCCGAATGGCCTGATATGTGCCATTCGCGATCGTCCTGCAGCAGTCGCGGTCGCGGGATTCCGCCGGTATTCCCGGATCCGCTCGCCCAAGGCACGTGTGCCATCGCGAAGCTCACTGCTGTCCAAAACAGATCGCGGCCGGGAATGAGAGCACTGAAGAATCAGAAAGATGCCCGCGGTGATGTGGTGAGACCAAAACGACACCCCTGATGCTGTCCTAAACAGCGAGTGAGAGTTGGACATCCCTGGGGCCAATATCCGGAGGGGTGAACGGCTCATCGAGCCATTTGGGCAGGTCGCGATAGGTGAACAGGTTGAGGCGGATCATGGCGACGAGATTGGACAGAGACCAACCCCACGTAGAGCTGAGCTGAAGGAAGCGGAGC
>Ga0190272_10000080_pt1 | contig 66328 bp, 62 predicted proteins | sample Popmic504T_FD_133746 | JGI IMG/M metagenome (GOLD analysis project Ga0190272, IMG submission 133746) | Populus adjacent soil microbial communities from riparian zone of Shoshone River, Wyoming, USA - 504 T | ecosystem: Environmental > Terrestrial > Soil > Riparian zone | place: USA: Wyoming... | reverse complement strand
TCCATTTTGTCGCTTGCCTCAATACGAACACGTGACGGCAGCCGAACTCGAGACGCAGCAGGAAACAGATTACGCGCTGGCTCAAAAGGCGGCTCAGGGCGACATGGTTGCTTTTGAGCAACTCTACCAGCGTCACAATCGCCGGGTTTACTCCCTCTGTTTGAGGATGACCGGAAACGTTTCCGAGGCCGAGGATCTTTCCCAGGAAGTCTTCATCCAGCTGTTTCGAAAAATTGGCAGCTTTCGAGGCGAGTCAGCGTTTACCACCTGGCTGCATCGATTGACGGTTAACCAGGTCTTGATGCATTTTCGTAAGCGCGGCGTCAAGATGGAACAGACCACGGATGACGGGGAGACGCCGACCCAGATAGTTAAGGGCACTGAGAATCCCAATGCGATGCCCGTTGTGGATCGCATTGCTCTCGACAAAGCCATCGCTCAATTGCCTCCCGGCTACAAGATGGTATTTACCCTTCACGATATTGAAGGACACGAACACGAAGAAATAGCAAGGATGTTGGGTTGTTCAGTTGGGACTTCGAAATCCCAACTGCACAAAGCGCGGATGAAATTGCGCGGACTTTTGAGGCAACAGAAGATGACCGACTAGCTTCCAACAGATACGGCTTGCGGGTTCATTCTCCTGGATCACAAGTCGGAAGTTGAAAGCTTCACCGGCTGTTCCCCGATTTCGCGCAGTCTCTCCTTGATCGTAAAAGGAAATCGCCACCGGCGTGGTGTTTAGAAACTCGGTTATCAAGGGCAGGCTAGAGGTTCGATAACGATGAACTGCGAAAAGTGTCAGGATTTAATTGATGATTTTATCGATGGTTCCTTGAGCCACGAGGATCAGAGCAAGCTTAATTTGCATTTGGAAGAGTGCCTCGGCTGCGCCGATGTGCAAAACGATTTGCAATCGATTGTGAGCTATTGCCGTGATCACCGTGGTGAATATAGTGCGCCACCGAATGAACGGGCATTGTGGCTTCGCATCCGCAACATGATTGAAGCCGGCGTCAGTAATCCGGCGCCGGTGCTCGCACATAAGTCGTGGGGAAGCTGGATCAGCCGCAGTTGGGAGCTTTCTTTTCCCCAACTGGCAGCGGCTGCAGCCGCTATAATTTTAGTAGTTTCGCTTTCCACTGTGGTTGGCTTGCGCCGTTGGCAGAGCGGTGACCCTCAATTTAACAGTCCTGGTGCGAGTGCTGGTCTGAGTGTTGGCGCTGCGAATGTGCGCGATCGGGTTTCACAGCAGCAGCAACTAATCTCGTATTGGAACCAGAGGGTAGAATTTAATAAGGCGCGCTGGAATCCTGAGATGCGCGAGACTTTTGATCGGAATCTGAAAGTTATTGACCAGGCTGTCAACCAATCTTTTGAAGCGTTGACTCTTGATCCTCATGATGAAGTTTCTGAGGAGATGCTAAACGCCGCGCTCAACGAAAAGTTATCATTGCTGAAAGAATTTGCGGCGCTCTAAGGGTCGAGTCCTGAAAAAGCCCCGAGAGAATTACAGGATTATCAGTTGTTGAAAAGTTTCACGTCGATGAAAACCCGAACGCCCTCCGCGCGATCAAGTAACCTTCGCGCTCGTCAATTTGCCAAGCTCTCCGTGTTTGCCTTGCTCCTTGTCTGGGGCGCGTTGAGCGCAAGCGTAACGAATGCGCAACATCAGATGTCGAAGCGATATCCGGCTTCGAAAAATGTCCGCATCGTGCTCAAGAACATCTCGGGGACCATAACAGTCGAATCGTGGAACCGTGACGAAATCAAACTCACTATGATTCTTGAGTCGCCAAAGGCTAATGTTGCGCCACGACATAATGGGTCTGGACTGACCATTGATGTGATGGCCGACAACCCGGGACGAAGCGACGTAGGAGACGTCAACTTTAAGCTACAGGTGCCCATCAGCTCTTCAGTTGATCTTGAAACCAAGCGCGGCCAGATTACCGTCAGCAATATCCGGGGCGATCTGGTACGGGCGCACGTCTCCCTGGAGGGTGATATTGAACTAAGGGGAATCAGTGCTTCGCAGGTCCTGGCTCAGAACACAATTGGTGACATTTATTTTGAAGGCGAGTTTGCCCGTAAAGGCACCTACCAATTTCAGTCAGGAAAAGGTCACATTACGATTCGGATTCCGGCGGAATCAGCATTTCATTTGACCGCCGCGGCGCCGACGAAACAGATCACGTTGGGCGAGTTCTGGAATGATAGATTCAAGAATCTGGGCGGCGGAAGAAAATTTGAAGGCGAAGTTGTCGATGGCCGCTCGAAGGTAAATGTGACTAACTTCAACGGCAGCATCACCTTCATGCGACGATAGATTTTCGGTTTTCATGCGGGGGCACAGGACGCCATGATCAGTTTTGATCTGGCGTCCATTTTGTTGGACATCCAGTTCTTATGAGAATGTTGCGCTCCGGGGCCGCGAGTCGTTCACTTCGGCTCGTGCACCATGCGTCAGTCATCTGGTGGTGCTACTATCGAATTGACAAGCTTTTCGAAGACTACTGAACTGCCTTAGTTTGATCAGAGATAACTAATGAAGCGTTTACCCATTTTGGTGAGTGTGCTGGCGGCAGCCTTCCTTTTCCTGAGCGCGCTCGGGCCTCATCAGTCAGTCAGCGCGCAAAAGAAGAACGTACCAGATCCTAATCGGGTGCCCACGTTGGTACGCACAACCAGTCGACATGAAGTGCGCCGGCTCAGTTATGGCGGAACCTTTACTCTTGTAGGTGCACCGGCAGGATCGATCAGAATCGAGAGCTGGGCCAGAAATGAAGTAGAGGTAACAGCAGAGATTGAGCTGCGAGCGGACACGGAAGCTGACCTCGATCGCCTCGGAGTGCTTAACACATTCGTGGTCGACGATGATTCAAATCATATCAGTGTGATGACGGTGGGCACGCACGACAAAGCCTTTATGCGGACTGCCGCTAAGAAATTTCCGAAAGAGCTTTTGGGGCTGCCGTGGAAGATTGATTATCGCATCCGTGTTCCGGTGGCGATTGATCTCGATATCAACGCTGGACGTGGTCCGGTAAGTATTTCTGGAACTGAAGGAGACCTGCGGCTGACGGCCGCCGAGAGCGCCACTACCCTTCATCTGGGCGCTGGCTCCTTGGCAGTTACGGTCGCGACGGGGAATGTGAGGCTGACTGTTCCGTCCAGAAGTTGGCGGCGCGGGGGAGTAGACATACGCGTGGCCGCAGGAGAGATAACGCTCGAACTTCCCGCCGGCTTCAGTGCCGATCTCGACGGTGAAGTCATTCAAAGCGGAAAAATCAATTACGCGTACGCCGCTCTGGAAGAACGCGAGAAGCCCGGACTAACACCGCGTAGAATGAAAGGACGTGCCGGAGCGGGCGGCGCCTTTATTAACCTCACGGTGGGTGTCGGGGTTATTAACATCAACAAAACAGTTGTCATCAAACAATAACCATCAGGGGCTTCGTTGCGGCTGATAGCTGATAGCCAGTTGCTTCTCTTATTGCTGTTTTCTGTCGCCTCGCGGTATTCTCTCGATTCATTGCGCTGAGCACTGCACCAATACATGAGCATAAAATCAGACAAGTGGATCCGCAAAATGGCCACCGAGTTTGGCATGATCGAGCCGTTTGAAGCCGGACAGGTTAAGGAAATCGACGGCCGGCGCATCGTTTCCTACGGAACTTCCAGCTACGGTTATGACATTCGCTGCGCCGATGAATTCAAATTATTTACGAACATAAATAGCACGATCGTTGATCCCAAAGAGTTTGACGCGAAGAATTTTGTAGACGTCAAAGGCGAGTCGGTCCTGATTCCGCCAAATAGTTTTGCGCTCGCGCGGACGGTTGAATATTTTCGCATCCCCAGAAATGTCCTCACTATCTGCCTTGGCAAGAGCACCTACGCAAGATGTGGAATCCTGGTCAACGTCACTCCGTTTGAACCCGAGTGGGAAGGTTATGTGACGCTTGAGTTTTCAAATACTACTCCCTTGCCGGCAAAGATTTACGCAAACGAAGGAGTCGCCCAGGTTGTATTCTTCGAGTCGGACGATGTTTGCGAAACCTCATACAAAGACAGGGGCGGCAAGTATCAAGGCCAGCGCGGTGTAACTCTCCCCAAAATGTAGTTGTGTCGGTTGTCGGTTCTCAAAGTTACTGAAATCCGCCCACTAGTTCCGTACGAGTGTTTACAGAACGAGCGCCCGGCCGATGACCATTCTATCTGGCAATCGGCCGGGCGGTTTTCGGCGACAAGGCTCTCGCCTGCTAAATAGACGAAAACATTGCCCTCCACCTTGCGCGTCGTGATTCTTGAAGAGATAACCGGCGTGCTTAGTTAGGCAGTTTGAACACTCCCTTAAACCAAACCTGTGCCGGCACTACTAATCCGTTACACGGCGTGAGGTTACTGGTGATGTTGAACTTCCCGTGGCCCTTCGCTCCCGCGCGGCCTCCGGTGCCGCCAGTGATCCGGAAAGGGACGCCCTGAGCATTCGCTGCGGAACAGTTGGCTAGGTTTGGTTCCAGCACGAAGGGATCCCCTTCGATAAAGACCTGGTCGCCGCTTGGCACATAGGTGTCGGTAGCTCTCAAGTCGAAGACGAGGTTGGTTATGGTGTTGGTGCACGCAGAGAAAACAGCGGTGTTGTAGCCGCCTTCGGTGTCAATTCCCGAGCCCTGGAAATTCAGCTCGACGTTTTCTGGAAATGCCCCGCACCGAGGGACATTGGGTCCGGCACTTACCAGATTGAAACTTGAGCCGCCTTTGTAATCCGGGTTGACGTATTTATCTCCGGGGGCCGCCGAACTTCCCCCGCTAGCCTGGCCGGCGAGTATCACTAGCCCGGCGACTGTGAGAAGCATTACTGTGAGTCTGGTCTTCATTTGTTGGATCTCCTTTGTGGGTTGCGTAAGTTTTGAATGATTTGTTCTCGGCTTCAGTCCAGGCGATTGAGAATGCCAATCCAAAGCCGACATTGCGTTCACAACCCTTAAGGCGTACATCTCGCCCTAAAACTATCATCGGGGGGAGGAAATATTTTGTCTGTTCCTATGTCGATATTGTCGCGGATTTATTGGTTCAGAACCCACAAGCTGACCGGTCTTGTAACCCGGGTGCCGAGATATCAATAACTATGAGAACCTACAGACGATGACTATGAAATTGGCGCCGCAGCTGTCCGCGGATTCTTCCAGTACTCCATTGCACCTTCAGTTCAAGAGACTCGACCCGCGAGCGGTGTTGCCAACACGTGGCAGCGTGGCGGCAGCCGGTCTTGATCTTTACGCCATTGAAGATCTGACGATTCCCCCAGGTGAAAGGTGTCTGGCGCGCACGGGGCTCGCCGTTGCTATCCCCGAGGGGCATTACGGACGCATCGCACCGCGTTCAGGGCTGGCAACGAAGAATGGGCTTGACACACTGGCTGGAGTGATTGACGCAGACTACCGGGGAGAAATTCGCTGTCTGCTTTACAACGCAGGCGAGGAGACAATCCAACTCGCTGCCGGCAGCAAGATCTGCCAACTGATAGTTGAGAAGATAATCACACCCGATCCAACCTGGGCAGATGAGATCAACGAGACTGATCGGGGCAGCGGTGGTTTCGGATCTACCGGATGATTGGCCACAGATAAACACGGATCAGTCCGATCTGAACAACCTGACCCCCACACCGTCTAAGTCTTCATGATATCCGTGAAAATCTGTGGCTGATTTCCTGAGGTCAATTGAGCGGAATCTCGACTCTTTGCGCTAGACCGTCAACGCTTAAGACCAGACCCTGCGGACTCGCGACCGGGTCTTTTCTTGGCGTCCGAAAAAAAAGAAACCCTTCGCGGCGACGGTCCGATTGCGACAAGGGCGTTTTCAAATCGAGCGAGTAGGCGGCAAACTCTTTTTCAAATTGCTTGCGTGAATTGGGGTTGTATACGTAGACCTCATTTGCCTTCAGCACTTGTGAGATGGCGTCCTTGGCCGATACCAACTTCCATTCTTTGGCTTCGCCATCACGCAAACGAAAACGCGCGCGCTTGATTTCAATTGGGACGCCGCTTTCGAAAACCATTTCGACGCGCACCGCCAGCACTCCGCTTAGGGGAAGATTAGCTTCGAAGAGATCCTGATTATCTTCATCGCTGAACAGTGGCGAAGCGCGCAACGCGACGCCTCCGGCGCTGGCGCTTTTAAGGTTTTCAGCGAGGGGCGGAAGTTCGATTGAAGGCTTCACTTTATAAAGTGCGCCGCCGCATGAGGATGCGGACAAGAGGGCAATCGCAACAAGAATAATCGACAACGACTGGCGGCTGGCCATGGTCTCAATTTAGCATAGGCTTTGCGAGTACACACACTTCCTTGGAGTGCGCTGACCTGTCAGCGCTTTGGTCTGCTATGAGTCGAAGCCTCGCGTGAACTCCGTTAATCGAAAACTCAGGAGCGGACAAGCTACCGCTGGCCAAAGCGGCGACAGCCGGGGTCCCCGGCGGGACAGCCGCGTCGGGGTGCTCACGTCGCCGCACTCCAAAGTCATGCTACTATGACGCAAAAATATGATTAGACCATTTCGCGGAGTTCATCCGCAGATTCCCGCAAGTGCATATGTTGACGTGAGCGCGCAGGTGATTGGCGACGTTCAAATGGGCGAAGAGTCGTCGGTCTGGTGTAACGCTACTTTGCGCGGCGACATGTTTCACATCCGGATCGGCAATCGCACGAATGTCCAGGACAATTCTGTCATCCACACGCGGACAGGGTCCCATCCGACAATTCTTGAGGACGAAGTGACCGTGGGCCACAGCGTAACGCTTCACGGTTGCTACGTTGAGCGCGGCTCACTGATCGGCATCGGTTCGATTGTGCTTGATGACGTTCGCGTGGGCGCGCAATCGCTGGTTGCAGCGGGTTCGTTGTTATCGCCGGGGACTATAATTCCACCTCGTTCCCTGGTAATGGGTGTCCCGGGAAGGGTGAAGCGGCCGTTAACCGACGATGAAGTGGCGGGGCTGGACGGGTTTTGGATGAACTACGTTGAATTTTCGAAATTGTATTTGCAAGAACGTTGAAATTAACTGTCGAACCTGGAGGGATATGACTAACTTTTACAAGTTTCTATTGATTGTGATCGTGACGGGAGGAAGTTTTCTGCCGGTGAGCGCGCAGGACCATTCAAATTCGGACGTCGCGGTAACTTCGGCGAGGGTGGAACCAGCGCCGGATACTGTGATCACTCGGAATCATCGACTTGAGAAAGGCGACAACGAATTCGGATTCTGGGGCGGAGGTGCCTTCTCAGCAACCACTGCTTTCGGCGGACTCACAAACGCCGAAGCAAGCGACCGTAAGTTCTTCATTGCGGCGTTCCGCTACGGGCGAACGCTGGCGGCCAACGACAGCATGGCTTTGCAGTACACATTTGATGCAATACCCATCGCCGTCGCCCCCGGCAACATTGCGCAGGTTACCACCGTCGGCACTATCACAACTTTTCGACGCGAGACCGCATATGGCGCAGGCTTAACTCCTTTGGGCCTTCAGCTGGACTTCGCAAATAGTTCCAAAGTACATCCCTTTGTGCATGTAAACGGCGGCGGTTTGATCTTTAACCAGTCGGTCCCTTTACCTGACGCGGGACGTTTTGCGTTTGTGGGCGAGGCGGGCGCGGGCCTGCGCATATTTACGTCTGAGCGCCGGGCAGTGACGCTCGGTTTGAGGTTTCACCACATTTCAAATGGAGATCGTGCGGGTTCGAATCGGGGGCTGAATCAGTTCATCTTTTCCGCAGGCTTCTCTGTCTTTAAATAATGGGATCGAGCAAAACTCAACCCGCGCGAGGTATGCGCGATTTTCTTCCAGCTGACGTCAGACGGCGTGAATATGTCATCGGCGTTATCAAGGACGTTTACGAGCGCTATGGCTTCGAGCCGCTCGAAACGCCGGCGGTTGAGAACATTGAAACGTTGATGGGCAAGTATGGTGAGGAAGGGAACCAGCTCATCTACAAGATCCTCAAGCGCGGTGAACATGCTGGAAGCAAAGGAAAAGAAGACGAAAACCTTGCAGACCTTGCTCTGCGTTATGATTTGACCGTACCTCTGGCCCGTGTTGTAGCTGAATACAGGGACAGTAAGCTTCCCAGGTTATTCAAGCGTTATCAGATCCAGCCAGTATGGCGCGCGGATCGGCCCGCACGAGGAAGGTTTCGCGAGTTTTACCAGTGCGATGTGGACATCCTGGATTCCACATCAACGCTTGTCGAGGTGGAGATTTGTTCAGCGGCGACTGATGTCCTTGTCGAATTAGGCTTTCGTAACTTTACGATTCGACTTAATCACAGGAAAGTACTGACCGCACTGCTGAATGCCGTGGGAGTGTCGCAAGCCAAGCATGGGGAGGCTCTGGTCGCAATCGATAAGCTCGACAGGCTGGGAGAAGAAGGGGTACAGCTTGAGCTTCGAGACAGGGGAATTGCGACCGAGGAATTGTTGAAGTGGGTAAGTGTCGTGTATCGGTCAAAGCGCTCCGGGGAACTGTCAGGGGAGGATGGGATCGATTTAGGCCCATACAATTCAGCTGTAGTGGGCTCGCTACGTGAACGAATTGGCAGCGATCAGCAAGGCAATGATGGTCTGAATGAGTTGGAATCTATTCTCGAATTGGCGATGGAAACGTCTGCCGGATCTCGTATCAGGGTCGACCCGAGCCTCGCACGCGGTCTCTCTTACTACACGGGATCAATCTTGGAAATCGAAGCAGAGGGTATGAAGGGAAGTCTCGGTGGTGGCGGTCGTTACGATGACTTGATTGGCATGTTTCTAGGGAAGGATCAACGCGTACCAGCCTGTGGATTTTCGCTTGGTTTGGAACGCATTATCGTGTTGATGTCCGAACGCGAGATGTTTCCTTCGGAGTTGGTTTCAGCACCAGCTGATGTGATGGTTATGGTTTCCTATCACAAGGACGCAGTAGAGAAAGTGGAAGCGGCCAAGGACTCCCTAAGTCTTGCCCGGCATCTCAGGGCCTCGGGTTTACGGGTCTACCTTTATCCGCTGCGCAACGTTCAAATAACAAAGCAAAGAACCTACGCCTTCAAGCGTGGCTTTCCGTTGGCATCAATTGTCGGAGACGATGACCGGGAACGCGGCGAAGTGACCCTTATTGACTTGCGAACTGGAGAAGATCAGAAGGTCAAGCGCGATATGGCAGTCGAAGCAATACGGACTAGACTGAAATGAGCGTCAACCAGCCCGCGAAGCGGGCGACAGCGTAAAGCCTGGGGCGTTAGCCCCAGGATACGGAGTCGACATGAACCACGAGCCCGCGAAGCGGGCGACAGCGGTCTTGTTCCAAAGAGGTGTAACGGAAAGCTTACGCCCGTTTCACGGGCTCCACGCCGTATTCTCGATTTACCTGGGGCTCACGCCCCAGGCTTTATGCTATCACCCGCTTCGCAGGTTCAGGTTGAATACGACAACACATGAACGAATCACTGGCCACGCATTATCTCGAAGACTCAATCGCGAGCCTGCGCGCTTACAAGAAGCTCGCCGACAAAGCGTTAGCTCAACTAAATGAGAGCGAGTTTTTCATCACGCTGGATGAAGAGGCAAACAGCATTGCGGTGATCATGAAACACATGGCCGGCAACATGTTTTCCCGCTGGACCGATTTTCTGACTTCGGACGGCGAAAAGCCTGATCGCAACCGCGATTCCGAGTTTGTGATCGAACCGAAGACCGGCAAAGAGGATGTGCTTGCTTATTGGGAGAGGGGTTGGCGGCGTGTTTTCGAGGCGCTCGAGCCATTGTGCGCGGATGATCTGGACCGGAAGGTCATGATCCGTGGCGAGGTACACACGGTGATTCAGGCGATCAACCGTCAGCTGATGCATTACGCAAATCACATCGGCCAGATCATTTTCCTGGCTAAGCACTTTCGCTCAGCGGAGTGGAAGTCGCTGAGCATCCCACGCAACAGGTCGGGCGACTTCAATAGATATTTGGGTCAACAGCCGGCTGGAGTACCGAAGCAGCACCCGTTGGACCAGGCCGCTGGGTTCGGCAAAGAGTCGGAAAACTGAGGCTGGGCAAGCACACTGTGGAGGAGCTTCATGTTCTTAGGACTACGAACAGCAATTTATCATGCGAACGATATCGATGCCGCGAAAGCATGGTATAGCTCTGTACTAGGGTTCGCTCCCTACTTCGATCAGCCGTTTTACGTTGGCTTCAATGTGGGCGGCTACGAGCTTGGTTTGCAACCGAACGAGGGTGAAGCAAGTCAGAAGTCAGATGGCGTCGTTGCCTACTGGGGCGTAGACGACGCCGCGGCCGCAGTCAAACAGTTGATAGACCAGGGCGCCATTGTGCATGAGCAGTTGCAGGATGTTGGTGAAGGCATCAAAGTGGCGACGGTGAAGGACCCTTTTGGAAATGTGTTTGGGGTGATTGAGAATCCACACTTCAAGCTGCCGTAGGAGCGCGCGTTTGTTTGGATCACGCGCAAGATGCGCGTGTCACAGTTATGACTATTGGAATTGTTCAACTCGATCATGTGAACGTGGTAGTTCCGAAGGCGCTGGAGACTGCGGCTAAGGATTTTTACGGTTCGATTCTAGGTTTGCAGGAAATACCAAAGCCGGTGGAATTGCAGGGTCGCGGCGGCGCCTGGTATCAACTCGGCGCCGTGCAGTTACATCTTTCCGCTAAAGCTGATGCAGTGGCGGGGCAGACGCGCAAGGGCCATGTTTGTTACACGGTCGCCGATGTCGCACAGGCTCAAGAACGACTGACGGCCGCTGGTATTGAGATCATTCCTGACGATCAGCCAATCCCAGGGAAGCCGCGATTTTATTTGCGAGATCCTGGCGGTAATCTGATTGAACTCGCGCAGGCAGTTTAGCCTGCTGGCATCACCAGCCTCACGCGGTTAATATTCAAATATGCTCGATAACCTGGGAGACCTCCAGCGCACGCACTCCTGCGGCGCCCTTAGAACCAACGATGTTGGGAAGACTGTCACTTTGATGGGCTGGGTGGCCCGTCGACGTGACTTTGGTGAACTAACGTTTATTGATTTGCGTGACCGCGACGGCATCACTCAGGTCGTTTGCAATTCAGAAGACGCACCCGCCGCTCACGCCAGGGCGAAGGAAGCTCGCGGTGAATATGTGATAGCGGTTACCGGGAAGGTTTTGCTGCGGGATGAAGCTTCTCGCAACACAAAGTTGCCCACAGGAGACGTGGAAGTGCGTGCTGCGGAAGTGTTGATGCTTAACGATGCGCGCACACTTCCATTCCAGCTCGACGCGTCAAACGAATCTCTGGCCAGCGAAGACCTGCGCTTGAAGTATCGTTATCTTGATTTGCGCCGGCCGCAACTGCAAGCAAACCTGCGCCTGCGTCATCGTGTCCTGCGGGAAATCCGGAGCTACATGGATGAGCAGGGCTTCACTGAAATTGAGACTCCGATCCTGATCAAGTCAACGCCCGAAGGTGCCCGAGACTATGTAGTCCCATCACGCATTCAACCGGGCAAGTTTTTTGCATTGCCCCAATCACCGCAGCTGTTCAAGCAGTTGTGCATGATTGCCGGCCTTGATAAGTATTTTCAGATCGCCCGCTGTTTCCGGGACGAGGACTTGCGCGCGGATCGCCAGCCGGAGTTTACGCAACTCGATCTGGAGATGAGTTTTGCGACGCTGGATCAGATTTATTCGGTGACTGAAGGATTGTTTGCGCGCGTTTTCAAACTAATCGGCGTTGATTTGTCGCTCCCGTTTCCGCGTTTTACCTATGCCGAAGCGATGCGTCGTTGGGGATCTGACAAACCAGACCTGCGAATTGAAGGCATGGAGTTGCGGGACCTTTCCGCTGCGCTGGAAGGCACTGACTTTGCGCCTTACGCGTCAGCTCTCGCCACCGGCGGTGAAGTGAAGGGAATCGTGGTCCACGAAGGGGCAGCATTTTCGCGCAAGACGCTTGATGAGTTGCAGGAATTCGCGAAGCGTTATGGAGCCAGCGGTCTGGCATGGATAAAACTTGGCGATGAAACCACCTCTTCTCTTTTAAAGGCGCTTGGTGCCGAGGCCATTGACCGTCTCGCCAGCGACGCGCAGGCGGAAAAGGGCAACGCGGTTTTATTAGTAGCCGGAAAATCAAAAACGGTGGCGGCGAGTTTGGGCGCTTTGCGGAATGAAGTGGCCCGCCGCGAGAAATTGATCACGCCCAACGTCTACGCCCCGTTGTGGGTCACCGAGTTTCCGATGTTTGAGTATCATGAAGACGATGATCGTTATTATGCGATGCATCATCCTTTTACATCACCGGTCGATGAAGACCTGAGCCTGCTTGAACGGGCCGTAGATGGCGGCGAAACAGAATTGCTCGGACAGATTAGAACCAAGGCCTATGACCCGGTGATTAACGGAGTGGAATTGGCGAGCGGGTCGATTCGAATTCACCGCCGCGACGTGCAGCGGCTCGTGTTCAAAGCCCTGGGCATGACTACTGAAGAAGCACGTTCCCGGTTCGGGTTCTTTCTGGATGCGCTCGAATTCGGCACGCCACCGCACGGCGGTATTGCTCCGGGAATCGAGCGGTTGCTGATGGTGCTGGTTCCTACTGAGAACATTCGCGACGTGATGGCTTTTCCCAAAACGGCTTCGGCAGCGGATCTCATGATCGATGCACCGGGGGACGTCGACGAGAAACAGTTGAAAGAGCTGCACCTGATAATCGCGGACAAGTAAGCAGCGGGCGAGGGCGCCGCGATCCAGGATACGGTTGAACGCAAGATCGCAGAGTTGCTGATCACCGGCCTATTGATTCGTTACGATGATCGTTCTCAAACCTTTCCACTGCGATCAGATTTTTGCCTTCGCGAAACACGCGGCACCAAACGAGTGTTGTGGTCTGATCGGAGGAGGTGACCGCGGAGAGGTCTACAACATTTACTCTCTTCGAAACATCGCCCACGACAAGACAGTTTCTTACGAAGCAGCGCCCGAAGATTTGTTTGCCGCGCAGAGACAAATGCGCGAACGCGGCGAGAGTCTCATTGGTATTTATCATTCGCATCCCCGCTCAGTTGAGCCTGAGCCCTCCCAAACTGATGTGCGTCTGGCTTATTACCCGCAGGCAGTCTATTTCATTATCGGATTAGCCGGGGCTGAGCCGGTGATGCACGCCTTCCGCATCTCGGAAAGCGAGGACCGGTGGGAACAGGTTGAGTATGATGTGGCGGGCGAGTAAGATTGAACCAAGGAAGCACGTTAGACGTAGGAACTCTTGAAAATGGAGCCCAAGAGAAGCAAATACGACACTAATCCTCTGGACGCAGACAAGGTTCGAAAGACGGAGGAAGTGTGGGGACAATCCACGGATAGTGGGCCGCAGACAAAGGAAATGGCAGGCGCCACTCGTGAGTTCGCTTCTAACACAAGCGAGAGCGCTCGCGCCAACATTTACTCAGAAGCGCCTACTCGCCGCTACGACGCTGCTCAAATTGAATCCCCCTACCAGTCAGTTTTCGTTCCGCCAACATATTCCCCGCCCGCAACCTATCAGCCGGTGATTCCGCCGAAAGTCTCAACACAACAGAAGCCAACTTCAAGGACAGTGTTGGGAGTTGGCTTACCGGAAAATTGGGCCATTATGTTGCCCTACGCGCCGTTCTATATCGGTGTCGTCGTTTCCCTCATAGAGTTGTTCCTGGCACCACGCTCTGAAATGCGCGTACGTTTTCACGCATCGCAGGGCCTGGCTCTGCATTTGGCGATTCTGGTGGTCCAAACACTTTTTGGAATTGTTGCGGCAATCACTGACAATTCCATAGGCGGGAAGCTATTTGGGCTGGCGGCCCTGATTTTTCTGATCGTCTCGATGGTACGCGTTTGGAAGGGCGAGCCGCACCATATCGCACCTGTAAACGAATTCACCCAATGGTTCAATGACCATATAAAGCCCCGGAACAAGACATAAGCAGCTGACCCTTTCGAATAGGGTCATGGCACCCACCTTGCAACGAACTCCACGGAGATTGGCAAGGAGTCAACTTGAACAAATTGCGAACCGAAATCGTGCTCGTAAATGCATCTGATGTTGCATTTTGGTTCAGCTTAAGTTTTCGATTCCTACGTTGTCGCGAAGCTGGGCCAGGCAAACGCGAGATTCAGCAGTTTCATCGAACGCCAATAAAGCCGAAAGCTCTCTTCCCCGTGCGCGTTCGGTCAGAAAAAAGAATTATGCCGGGGGAGGACGCTCGAAATGAAAAATAGAGCTGCACAACTCAACCGGAGTTCGCGGCTTTTTATTTTGCGCAGAGGTAAGTGGAAATAGTTGGCGCCAGGTTCCTGGCACAGTTGATCGACAGTCAAACGAGAGGCTATTACCGGCGGAGGAGAAAGATGATTAAAAATAATTATTACAGACTACAAGGGCTGATGGCAGCAGTCGCCATTTTTGCGATGTTCGCTATGCCTCTCTCAATCCTGTCCCAGACGCGGATTGAGATGCCGAAAAATAAATACAAGACTTCAGACGACGTGCAACTTGGTCAGAAGGCCGCTCAGCAAGTCGCGCAACAAATGCCGATATTGCGCGACAGTTCCGTTGACAACTACGTTGAGTCCGTGGGCCAGCGTCTCGTAGCAGCCATTCCCGAGCAATTTCGTCATCCGGAATTTCGATACACTTTCGAAGTGGTGAACGCTCGCGATATCAACGCCTTTGCGCTTCCTGGTGGACCTATGTATGTGAACCGGGGAATGATTGAAGCGGCGCGCACTGAAGGAGAGATGGCCGGTGTGATGGCCCACGAGATTAGTCACGTGGCGCTGCGTCACGCTACTGCACAAGCCACCGAAACGCAGAAATTTCAAATTGGTTCGGTGCTGGGTCAGATTGCAGGAGCAGTAATTGGCGGAGTTCCGGGCGCGATCATTGGCACCGGCAGTCAGATTGGTTTTGGCGCGGGTGCTTTGAAGTATAGCCGCAAGTATGAAACGCAAGCCGACATCCTGGGTGCTCAAATCATGGCCAGAGCCGGCTACGACCCACGCGACCTGGCGCGGATGTTTCAGACGATTCAACAGCAGGGCGGCGGTAGCAGCGGCGGATGGTTTAGCAGTCACCCCAGCCCGTCAGATCGGAATGCGCGGATTAATCAGGAGGCGGCCCTCTTGAGAGTGAGCCCCGGCTCCAGTTCAGACTCGCGTAGTTTCCAGCAGGTGCAGGCACGCTTGCGAGGAATGGGTCGAGCATCGTCGATGGAAGAAATTGCGCGGAACGGCCAGCGCTCTCCGAGTGGTGAGAACGCGGGAAACTATCCGGTGAATGCTCCGGTTGGTCGCGTTGCACTCCCTTCGACGCGTTTCCAGAGTTATTCGGAACTCGGTGGGGCGTTGCGGGTCAGCGTGCCGAGTAACTGGCGCGAGCTCGGTGGAACTAACGAGGTTTGGTTTGCTCCGGATGGCGCCTACGGTCAGGTGCAGAACCAGGTCGTTTACACACACGGCGTGAATTTTGGCGTGGGCCAAACCCAGAGCCGCAATCTGCAGCAAGCAACTCAGGAGTTTCTCAATGGATTGGCCCAGGGCAATAGCAACCTGCGACAACGGACTGGGTTTCAGCGCTCGACTCTTTCTGGTCGTAGCGCTTTGACGACGAGCTTGAACAACGTCAATGAAGCAACCGGTCAGGCTGAAGTGGTAACGGTGATCACAACTCAGCTTCGCAATGGTCAGTTGTTCTACATGATTGCGGTGGCTCCACAGAACGAAGCTCGCAGTTTCCAAACTGCGTTCAGCAACATTCTGCGCACGGTGCAATTGAGAGACTAGAGCCAGGGGATGAAAGACATTACAATCATAAAAGGCCCGCTTTCCGCGGGCCTTTTCGCTTAGCTTATTCACGCTTGGCCGCCTGCCATAGATCTTCCATCTCGTCGAGCGAAGTCGCGTCAAACGCTTGACCGCGTTTCTTCAAATTGTTTTCGATGTAGCCGAAACGGCGGCGAAATTTTCGGTTAGTCAGCTTGAGGGCGGCTTCCGGTTCAACCTGAAGATGTCGGGCAATGTTTGTGGCCGCAAAAAGCAGATCGCCCATCTCTTCGCGAATCTGTGTGTGATCGGCTTCGCTCTGGGAGGTTGCGTGCGTCTTGATCGCAGCGCGGAGTTCGCCAATCTCCTCTTCGAGCTTCGCAAAGATGTCTTCGATTTTCTGCCAGTCAAACCCGACCCGCGCCGCCTTGGTGGAAAGTTGGTGAGCCTCCATCAGCGCCGGCGCTTTCGATGACACCCCATCAAGCAGCGATTCTTCGCGCTCACTCTTACCGGCAGCGCGACGCTCTTCCGCTTTCATCGCCTCCCACTTCAGCAGCACGGTGGCCGTGTCGCTGGCATCGACGTTGCCAAAAACGTGCGGATGCCGCCGCACCATTTTGGCGTGAATTGCATTCGTGACATCGTCGATTGAAAAGTCTCCCCGCTCGCTGGCGACCTGTGCGTAGAAAACAATCTGGAATAGCAGATCACCGAGTTCGTCGCGTAGTTCGCCGGGCCGCCCCTCGCGCGCTGCTTCCACCGCTTCAAAGGCCTCATACGCTTCTTCGAGAAGCATCGGCGCCAGTGTGGCGTAAGTTTGTTCGCGGTCCCAGGGACAACCATCGGGCGAACGGAGTTTGTTCATCAGTTCGATCAAGTCGTTAAAGTTTGCGGGCATGTGATTAGTCTAAAGTCCAGAGCCGAAAGTCCAAAGTGGCCGGAGTTTGGGGTTCTTCAAACATGCAGTTGTGATAGCGGTGTTCCATTGCGAACCTTTGCATCTGGCTTTGCGACCTTGGCGGTTTACCTGGTCTTCAGGATCTTACTGAAAAGTACGCAAAGGCTTTCGCAAAGAGCGCAGAGCACACTGCACCTGCCCCCGGTTTTAGCGTGTCTTGCGAGCGTGTAGTGTGGGTGCTAACATCGAACTCCTACAATCTTTAGAATGAAATTGTTAACGCGATAACGATCTCACGGATCCTCATCGCAGACGGGGCAGGTAAAATGAGCGACGAACAGGGAAACTTTAAAGTAATAGATCGGCGACTTTTCAATGCGGATGGTTCCGCACGTGAAGTCCCTCCCGAAGAGAAACCAGAGCCGGTGCGAGAGGCGGAGACAGAGGAAACTCCGGTGGAACCGGTCCGGCCGACGACGACGGCTTCGACTAACGAACCAGTAGGATTTAGTGGAGCTGACGCGCCGGCGGAGTCTCCTGCAGAACCACCAAGCGAGCCAGGCGAGCCAGGCGAAGATGAAGAGGAGTTATTGGGCGCCGAGGACCCGGCTAGCTTCGCCAATTTCATGATGTCAATCGCCTCAAACGCCGCGTCGTCGCTGGGAATGATGGAGCATCCCGTCACCAGGAAACGGGAAGTGGATCTTGAGCTGGGTAAACACTGGATCGATATCCTGGGAATGCTTCAACAAAAGACGCGCGGAAACCTTCTGGCTCAGGAGCAACAGGTTCTTGAGGGATTGCTGGCTGATCTCCGCATGCAGTTTGTCTCGCTAACTAATGCCACTCCGCCACCGGGCCGCAAGTTCACCGGCAGCGATATCACTGGAGGACGCTAAATTAGTCCAAAGTCTAAGGTACAAAGTCCAAAGCCAGAAGGTTTGACTTTGGACTTTGGACGTTGGACATTGGACTAACATGAAGCTCACCTTTTTAGGTACGGGAACGTCCACCGGTGTGCCGTCAATCGGTTGTGACTGTGAAACCTGTATCTCCGACGATCCACGCGATAAACGTCTGCGCGTTTCCATACTGGTCCAACATGAAGATCAGTCGGTGCTGGTCGACACCTCATCCGACTTTCGTCAACAGGCCTTACGCTCCGGTCTCAAACATCTCGACGCCACCCTCATCACACACTGTCACGCCGATCACATCTTCGGCCTCGACGATATTCGCCCGCTCAATTTTCGTTACGGTGCGCTCGGCTTGTATGCCAACGAGCGCGCCTGGGTGGATATCAAACGCATCTTCAAGTACATCTTTGAACCGTCACATTTTGGCGGGGGCTTACCGCAGGTGATTCCCCATACAGTGATGCCCGGCGCCGCGTTTTGTCTCGGGCGCGACTTGACCATAACGCCGGTTGAAGTGATCCACGGACGGTTGCCGGTGATGGCCTATCGCTTTAACGACTTCGCTTATGCAACTGATCTCAGCGAGATCCCAGAGGCGACAATCAATGCGTTAAGTGGATTGGATGTGCTGGCCCTCGATTGCCTGCGATTCACTCCGCATCCCACACATCTCTGGCTGGACAAGGCGCTCGAGTACATCGAACGAATAAAACCAAGACGAGCTTACCTGACGCACATCGCGCATGATGTGAAGCACGGGCGTGATTCCTCGCGACTGCCGCCCGGAGTTGAGTGGGCTTACGATGGGTTGGAAGTGATGAGTAATGAGTGATGAGTAATGAGTAATGAGTGATGAGTGATGAGTGATGAGTCACTAGTCGAGATCGCTTATGACTCATAACTCATTACTCATCACTCATCACTATTCCTATGAGACTATTCCACGGAACTGACAACGCGGAGATTCAACGCCCGACGGTACTCACCCTCGGGGTTTTTGATGGCCTGCACCTTGGTCATCAATTGATCATGCGAACCGTGGTTGAAAGAGCGTCACAAACAGACGCGGTTCCCACCGTGATCACATTTGATCCACATCCGCGGGCAGTGTTGCATCCGGAATCGGCCCCACCGCTCCTGCAGACCCTAGACCAAAAAGTTGAAGGCTTTGGCGCCCTTGGCATTGAGCAAACAATTGTTATCCGTTTCGATGAAATGTTTTCCCGAATTCGCGCCGAGGATTTTCTGCGTGATGTGGTCAAGGATCGATTACACGCTAAGGAGGTTTACCTGGGGCGCGGGTTCGCTTTCGGCCACGACCGCGAAGGAAACATCGAATTACTCCGGCGCGTCAGCCAGGAACTTGGGTTCATTGCCGACGAAGTACCCGAAGTCAGATTTCGCAATCAACGGGTCAGTTCCAGCAAGGTCCGTCAGCTTCTGGCTGAAGGCAAAGTTAATATCGCTCGACGGTTGCTGGGGCGTCCGTATGGCGTGGAGGGCCGGGTTGAGAAGGGCGCGGAACGGGGCAGAACGCTTGGTTTTCCCACGGCCAACCTGCATCCCAAGAACCGCGTCATACCACGCAATGGCGTTTACGTGACTGGCACTTTGATTGACGGTAAATGGCGCCGCAGCGTCACAAATGTGGGGTTGCGGCCTACTTTTGACTCAAACACGGAACCTTCAGTGGAGACTTTCGTAATCGATTGGGCGGGCGACCTTTACGGAGATGTGGTGCGCGTGCGTTTTCTGCATCGTTTGCGCGACGAGAAGAAATTTGCTTCAGTTGTTGAGTTGAAAACGCAGATTGAAAGAGACGTCAGCCGGGCACAGAGCTATTTTGAACGTGACGCAGCCAGTCAACGGTTAGCATTGGTTTAGAGTCCAGTTGTGGCGGTAGCCAGAATTTTCATGAGTATTGAACAAGCATTAGTACCAATACAGCGCGGGACCGCCGGGAACGGCAATGGCGCTGCTACCAGCGCGCAAGTGAATAGTGTTTCAGCACCACTCAAGACCAGCGCTGCTCTGGAGCCGCTCGACGATGAGATGGTGGCCGCAATTCTCAAGGGTCGTGGTTTGCGCGGTTGGTGGCATGCTGCGCGAGTTGCGCGCGTGTTGGGACTCTTCACGCTATATATTTTTCTCGACACCTACGACGTCCGGGCCGCTTTCAATCGACGCACGATCAGCCGGCTTCTTGACGAGGCTAAGTCAGGAAGCTTTACCGCAAGATTCAAGGCTCGGTGCCGGCAGGTTCTCAGCCTCACCCTCCACAACGGTATTCGCTTGCTTCGTCGCATGGTTTTTCGTGGGGCCGAGGGTTCGGAAAAGAAGGGCGAACGCCTGACCAGGCAAGCCGCCTGGCTGAGAACCAGTCTGATCCAACTTGGTCCAACCTTCATCAAGATTGGCCAGGCTCTGGGTACGCGTGCCGACCTGCTGCCGCTCGCTTACGTTAAAGAACTGGCAACGCTTCAGGACCAGGTCCCAGCCTTTCCTACGGCGGAAGCTTACGCGCGCATCGAATCGGAGCTAGGCAAGCCCTTGCACGAGTGTTTCGCTGAGATTGATCACGAACCGATCGCGGCTGCTTCGTTGGGACAGGTGTATCGTGCCAGGCTATCTTCCGGTGAAGAGGTCGCAGTCAAAGTGCAGCGCCCGGGACTGCCGGAAACCATCAGTTTCGACATCGCAATTCTTTACAAGATAGTTAAGTTCATCAACCGTTTCTTCCCCAGCGCAAATGAGAACGCGGACTGGGAAGGCATGCTGCGTGAATTTCACTTCACGGTTTTCGAGGAGATTGACTACGTCAAGGAAGGGCGAAACGCTGATCGCTTTCGGTATAACTTTCAAACGTGGCGGGCGATTCGAGTGCCGAAGATTTATTGGAGCCACACAGGCCAGAAGGTGCTGACGCTCGAGTTTATTCGCGGCACGAAAGTGACGGACCTCGAAGCGCTGGCCGCGCGCCGCATCTCCGCGGTGAAAGTTAACCGGCTTCTGGTTCGAACATATCTAAAACAACTTCTTGAAGACGGCTTCTTTCATGCCGATCCGCATCCCGGAAACTTACTGGTGATGGACTCGGGCCATCTCGCGTTTTTCGACTTCGGCATGGTAGGGCGCATTACGCCGCAATTGCAGTCGAGAATGATCGACGCATTCTTTCATGTGGTTGCGCGCGACGTTCAGGGGCTGGGCCAGGACATCATCAATCTCAACTTCCTAAAGCCAGGCGTTGATCCGGAAACGATTCGTCCGGTGGTTGAAAAGTTGTTTAAGGTTTATCTCAACCTCAAGTTAGGCGAAGTAAAGTTCAAGGAACTGACTTACGACCTGGCTGAAGTTATGTATGAGTATCCCTTCCGCTTGCCGTCAAACTTTACTTATGTGATGCGTGCGCTTATGACTCTGGAAGGAATTGGCATCGCCACCGATCCGGGTTTCAGTTTCTTTGAAACGGCGAAGCCTTACGCGAAGGAGTTTATGTTGCGGCGCGAAGGCAAGGTTTTTCGCAAATTGATTTTCGACAAGCTAACCGGCCGCGAAGATGGCAGTGGCCGCGTGGAATGGTCGCGGGTCTGGAAACTCACGAAGATGGCCGCCGAAATGTATCTGGCGAAATAGGCCGACCTTGGCAGTTAAACCCTCTAAAGCGCTGCGAGATTCCACAGTCCCAGACACTTACCCCGCTCCGAATCCTCAGTTAACAACTGGATAGGCCGTGGAAAATTGAAGGGCGCTAGCTCCAGATTGAGCGAGCGCCAGCCACCCGCCGGTTCATCGAAGTTATGGCGCACCGACACGTGAGTGGTCGCAAGCAAAAACTTCGAGCCGCTTTTCTTGAAATTGACTACCGCCGCCAGAATCTGGCCAAAAGGGAGATGTATGAAGCAATCCCGGCAAAGAATCACGTCAACCTTTGGCAGCTCATCTGTAGTGATATCAAGGACTCGAAAGCTTCGCTTCTCACTTTGATACTTTAGACGGTTCTGCGCGATCAATTCCGGCACGACGTCGCCGCCAACATATTCGATACCTTTCAGGTCCACATGCCGCATCCAGTTAAAATCTCCGCAGGGGACGTCCAGCAGAGATTGCGCGCCGAGGCTGTTAAGCACAATGGGAAGCGCGCTTCGGATAACGACAGTATGTGCCAGAGTTGAGCCGCGCCCTGAGACCGACTCTTCGTCCAACCATGAGTTGTTCCGGTAAATTGCAGAGAAAATTTCTGCAGTACTCGGAATAGAGATCTCATCAGCCTTTATGAATCTCCGCATGCGTCGATAAAGCTCAACGCTACGCGGAAACGTCGTTTTAAACAGTGACCTTGTCTTTTCGCTCAAGTGTCCCTTCAAGGGCTTTCTGCCCTGGCGAATCGAACTGAACCGACCGCAGCGATTGCGATAATAATGGTTCCAAGAAGCCGAATCGCGCCCGCTATCTTTCCGGTCGAACGCAACAAACCCAAACTGTCGAGGAGGTAGTTCCAATCGTGAACTGAATCCTGGCCGCCAAGGAGAGGCAGTTGGAGCGCCACCGAATCGCCCGCATAAACCGAGACATTCAAGACACTCTGGCCGACCCAGAAGAGCACGAGGGCCGCCGAGTAGTATTTGCGGTGATACCAGAAGTAGCCGACGAAGAGAGCCGGCATGATGATCTGGAAGAGCGATCCTCCGGCAATCATCATGAATTCGCCGAACGGACTGAAGATGAGATGGCCCCCCTCGTGAATGACGAGATTGACGCCATCAATCAAATGCCACTGCGACGGATCGTAGGCACACCAAAGGAAATAAAGCGTGGCGATGACGGCAACCGCTAACTTCGGCCGTGAAACCCCGGAAGCGTTATTTTCCACTGAGTGCATTGAATAACAGCGGATAGGTGGCGAGCGACTGTGCCCGGTATTGTGGCCGGAAGCCAAAGAGAATGATTCGGCCTTTGCCCATGGTGACTTCAACCAGGGCAGCTTTACCTCGGATACGGCTATCGCCCAGCAGCCAGCCCGAAAGCAGCGGATTCTTGTTTGTTGGATAACGTGCAACGATGCGGGCGTTGGGCGTGAGCGCGGACATCTTGTCTGCTGGTTCGCGTTTCGCAGCCGCTGCGAGCGAGACGCCCGCGGTCCCAGTGCTAGTCAGTTCAAACACAGGCGAGTCTTCAACCCATGCGATCGTGTCTCTCGACATTTCGCGCGCGATTGGGTGCGACGTATCAAGCTCGATGCTCAACACCGATCCCGGAACAAAGAACTCTTTTGGAGAAACGCCGGCGACCACATTGTTAACCGGCAGTTTGAATTGTTCGATCGCGAAGCTTGAGGCGCGATTCAGAAAAACGACCGTGCCGCCTTGCTCGACAAACTCTTGCAAGGCCTTCACTCCCGCCTGGCCCATTCCGCCCGTGTATTCCGACGGCATCGCACCCGAACGATACCCATTGAGAATTCCGGCAGGGGTCTGATCGGGAATCACAATCGCGCGGAATTTGTTTAGCGTTTCGGGCTTCATCTCGCGATCGGTAAGCGACTCATAACGAAAGCAGTCGTTCGATCTGGAGCGTTCCTCAAAAATCCAGCGAGTCCAACCTTCGTCCATTGAAGGAACAAAAGAGCGGTAGAGGCCGAAGGTTTGCCGTTGACCACAAGCACTTAACCATGCGTCCTCAGCTCCTTCTCGGGCCGGCCTGAATGCAACTGGCTTGTACACCGGCGTAACCGGAACGTCCATCAATAAACCAAGCGAATGAGACGTAACGTCGTAGGGTTGAATGGGATTGCCTGCGGCGTCTCGCAGATTTGGATAGACCTGACGTTCCAGGAGCGCCTTCGCAAACGAGCCGTAAGGCTGGTCGACACGAATGAGCGTTGATCCCTCGGCAAACGTATTACCGGCTAGCCGGAGTCTCTTCACGCCCTGAGTCTCGACGCCTCCCCGCTTCAGAATATTCAGCAGAGCCTGACGGCGTGCCCCACCTTCTGGGTCATCTTTCTTATAAGGAATCACGAAAGCGCGCAGCTCACCAGCAGCTCGCGGACGCACGGCTTCCTTCCCAATCTCGTAGAACCTGCGCAACCAACGTTCACGATTCGCGGATGCATGCGAAAGCAGCGTGAACGCAGCAGTGGTCATGTAGTTTGTGATGTCACGAAGGTTCCAATCGCCACCGCGCCACACTGGTCCAAACTTGTCCGAAGCTTTCTGCGGGTCAAAGCCTTCGCGCGATCGCAACTGGTCAAACTTTACCGTGATGGGCGAGGCGATGCGCGCCGAGGCCGTTTCGGAAAGAATGCGCACGCCGCCATGGTAGTGGGAATATGCGCGCGCGGGAGTCCACGCATCATAAGTTGAATTGGTTGTGATTCCCCTAAATGCATTTGCGCGTAGCTCTCGCGCCATGAAGTTACCGAGTTCCGTATAGCCTTCGATGATTTGCTTCGGCACATTTGGTTCTACTGGTGCCATGTAAGGCGGCAGAAACAAACGCGCGCCGTATTCGCCCTGCTGGTGAATGTCATGGACGATCTGCGGGCGCCAGACGTTGTGAATCTTATCTACCGTAATCTGCGTTTCGACCTGCGTGAAGGCATACCAGTCGCGATTGTTGTCGTGGCCCACATACTTGTGATACAGCTGCGGTGGACTGGTCCCTTCATAGGGCGTACCCAGGGTTTTGTCATACCAATTCTTGACGATATCCACCCCATCAGGATTTAGCGAAGGAACCAGCAGAATGATCGTATTGCGCAGCATCTCCAAAATCTCAGGACGATCTGAGGAGGCAAGCTCATGCGCGATCAACATGCTCGAAAGGTAGGACCCCACTTCGTTTGAATGGATGCCACAGGTAATCAGGACAATAGTCTTGCCGCGATTGATTAACTCCGCAGCTCTTCGATCTCGTCCGGAGGGCGCGCCCAATTTTCTTGGATCGGCGAGCAACTCCTGTATTCGTTTGAAGTCGTCGAGTTTGGCCAGATTTTCCGGAGTGCTGATCGTGGCCATGACGAAAGGAACCTTCATGGTCGTCTTACCCAGGGTTTCAAACTTAACGCGATCGCTTGCGTGATCAAGTTTGTCAAAATAATCGATCACCTGGTTCCAGCTTGCGAGTTTGCGATCATCTCCGGGAGCAAAACCGAGAACTTCCGCTGGCGCAGGAATGCGCGACGCGGATGTACTTGACGATCCGGCGCCGCCCTGAGCCATAGCGGCGGTCGCCGCAATAGATGGAAGAAGAAGAACTAGTGCAAGTAAGCGGGTGGTTGATTGCATTTTGATCCCCGGACTAGATTTGTCGAAGAGAGCGCGGGAAGTTTAATCGAAACAGTCGCAAGGTTGAAGAGCGTATCACTAGGACCGCGCTCGTACCGCCCGCAAGTGAGCGCGCACCGCGGACAACCTCTAGTAGAGCGTCTGCGCGTCTGACGGCGCGTTGCGGGCGAGACGCCCGCGGTCCCAGTAGAGAGCCGCTTCCTGGCCAATACGCTTGCTCATGCGCGGGCGGCGCGTGTAAAGTAGCGCCATAAATTAACCCCCTTGCACTCCCGTTTATATCAATTTGGTTGGAGGTAAACTTCTGATGTCGAAGGTCATTGATGATTTTCATGTGCCTGTCGCAGAGAGCCATGCGGTGCATAAGCCGTTTATTCCCGCGGATGTAATACTGCCGGAGTTTACGGCCCGCGCTGTCATCGTCGGCGCAATCCTGGGAATTATCTTTGGCGCGTCGAGCGTCTACCTCGCGCTCAAAGTTGGGTTAACGGTGTCAGCCTCCATTCCAATCGCGGTCATGGCGATCTCCATTTTTCGCGCGATGGGAAAAACATCAATTCTGGAAAACAACATTTCGCAGACCACGGGCTCGGCAGGTGAGTCAATCGCCGCCGGAATCGTCTTCACCATGCCCGCGTTGCTGATCCTTGGTTACGATTTGGAAATCTCGCGCATCACCTGGGTAGCGCTGTTGGGCGGCTGGCTTGGCGTATTGCTGATGATCCCGCTAAGGCGCGCGCTCATCGTCAAAGAGCATGGGAAACTGATCTATCCTGAAGGCACTGCCTGCGCTGAAGTATTGGTAGTTGGTGAGAAAGGCGGGACCGACGCGAAGACAGTCTTTGTCGGATTCGGCATCGCGGCCTTTTACAAATTCCTGATGAGTGGCGCAAAACTCTGGAATGAGGCGCCGTCCTACGTCATGCGCGGCTACCAGCGTGCCACCGTAGCCGCTGATATCTCGCCCGAACTACTGGGCGTCGGTTTTATTATTGGGCCACGCATTGCCTCGATGATGCTTGGCGGCGGATTCCTCTCGGCACTTGTGCTGATCCCGATGGTGAAGTTTTTTGGCGCCGGTTACGCGGAGCCGCTCTTTCCAGTCTTGCCTGGCGGCCCGTTGATTTCCGCCATGAGCTCTGGGCAGATACAGGATCTTTACATTCGCTACATCGCTGCCGGCGCGGTGGCGACAGGGGGAATAATAAGTCTGGCGCGCTCGATGCCGACGATCATTGGAGCTTTCCGGTCGAGCATGGGAAGTTTTGGTGGCGGCAAAGGCGCGGTCACCAAGCAAGAAGTTCCGCGAACCGAGCGCGACATGCCCATGACATTCGTTGTCGGCGGTATCGTGGTGTTGTTCTTCGCCATCATGGCTTGGTTGATTTTCCAGGGTTCCCCAGGCAGCAGCCTTTTGATGAACGTGCTGTCGGCGCTTCTGGTAATCGTATTCGGATTCTTCTTTGCCACCGTTTCATCACGCATCACCGGCGAAATTGGTTCTTCGTCAAACCCGATTTCCGGTATGACCATTGCGACAATTCTCATCACTTCGCTCATCTTTCTCTTGTTGGGAATGGGGGGCGCTGATTCACGCGTGCTCGCGCTTTCGGTAGGCGCTGTGGTTTGTATCGCGGCATCCAACGCAGGCACTACGTCCCAGGATTTGAAAACCGGATTTCTGGTCGGCGGTACTCCCGCGAAGATGCAATGGGGATTGATGGTCGGAGCTACCACTTCCGCGCTGCTTATCGCCTACACTCTTTCGGCGCTGAATTCTTCCTACACAAATTTACTTCCACGCAACTATCCGACTTATCGCGCGACCGTCAGCGCGAATGACACGCAATGGACCAAGGGCTCACTCGCCGGCGGACCTTATTTCGTTCACCGCCTGTCTGAAGATCAGAAAACATCTGACGGCACCGCGATCGCTTCCGGTCAATATCTGGTGAACCAGGCGGGTGAAATCCACTACCGAATTAATCCCGGTGTGGGCGGCGTGCGCATGGCAGTCTCAAACGAGAATCTTCCGACCACGCCTTTCGTTACTGGCGGCAACGTCACCGTCAGCGATACGCGGCAACGCGGGCTCGATGGCCAGCTTTATCGAGTGGCTGCCGTCAAGGAAGGCGAAAACACGAAAACTTTTTACGTGGACGATGGCGGAATCGCGAAATTTGCGGAAGTTGAAACTAGTCCGAGCTCCAAGTTTGACGCGCCCAAAGCTCAGCTGATGGCAGTTCTCGTCGACGGCGTGCTGACCCAGAAACTACCCTGGTCTTTGATTCTAATCGGCGCGTTTATCTCAATCCTGCTCGAAATTGTGGGCATCTCGGCGCTCCCGTTTGCGGTCGGTATGTATCTGCCGTTTGCGACGTCGGCTACGATTTTTGTCGGCGGCGCTGTGCGTGCACTCGTCGAGAAAGTTACCAGAGGCAAACGTTCGCTCGCCGAGGAGGAGAGCGGGCCGGGCGTGCTTTATAGCTCTGGGTTGATCGCCGGTGGCACCATCGCCGGATTGTTGCTGGCAATTCCACAGGCGCTGGACAGCAACATACTCAATCTTGGCCGCTTCCTGCCTGAGGCAATACATGAAAGCATGATTATTGGACTGATCGCCTTTGGGGTGCTCGTCTTGACCTTGTATCGCGTTGGTCGCCATGGACTTGGAGGTAAGCGTTCCGCCAGCGGTTGATGGCAACGCTTTTGGCCTGGTTATCCTCTATAAGAGTTGGGGCGCGCCTGTTCATTTGAAGGTGGCCCCGACTCTTTTTACAATAATCCAAAGGACTTGTTATTCATGCGTTTTCAGTCACCCGTTAGATATGTGCACAGGTTCGGTGCGTTTATCATCATCCTGACCTTTGCGGTCGCTCTTTTGGCGCAGACGCCTGTCCGCACTCCGTCTGACACGGTGCGCGAGTTTTACAAGGCGCTACGAGAAAAGAGATTCAAAGAGGGTTGGGGGCTGTCGATTTATGCACCCGCCCTGGAGGGTTTGAAGCCTCAGGAATACGACGACTTGCGGCCAGACTTTGAACGCATCGCGGTTGCCGTGAGCGAGGGTATTCCGGCGAACCTGGAGATCACTGGAGAACAGATTAGCGGCGACTCAGCAGATGTTTTTGTGCGCCTGGCGGACCATGAAGGGAAACCGAAGATTGAGCCTGTCGCTTTAATGAAGGTGAACGGACAGTGGGTCGTAGGTAAGCGCGAAGATCAGGAACTGGTAAAAAAGGCCGGCAAGAAATTTTTCTTCAACGCGCGCATCGATGCACATCACGACGATGTCCAGGAGATGTTTACCCGGATCTCCCTCGCTCTTTTGCTTTACTCTCAGCAACACAACGGCCAGTTTGCTGATATTCCGACGCTCATCGCGGCAGGTATGGTCCCGAAGGACATTGAAGGCACCGCAACCACCGGCTACCGCTTCAAAATTACCGTGGCTCCGGGCGGGAAGTCGTGGAATGCGACTGCCGAACCTGCTCAATATGGCCGTACAGGCCGGCTCTCATTCTATATGGACGCGGCGGGCGTTCGCAGCGCGGATGTAGGCGGCAAGCCTCTTTCTCCCCCGAAGAATTAGTCGCACCATTCCTACCCGACTACGTTTTTCAGTATTGTTTCCATTCCTTGAAAACACTAGAAGTATGCCTTATTCCCTTGCCAGTTTTTCACCGCGATTCCGGCTCGCTGTCTTTCTGATATTGCTATGCGCGGGATTCTTCTGCCCAGGATCTTCAGACGAAGTTTTTGCTCAGCCGAACATGAGGCCGTTGCCGGGGGGCCAGTCAACTGGGACACGCCCGTTCCCCCGGCGAACGATTGCACCAGGAAGAAGCGGAGACTCGATCGTCAAGGGACGAGTTGTTTACAAAGATAACTTGAGGCCGCTAAAGGGCGCCCGTGTTCATGTGTTTCCAGCTAACCACGATTCAAGTGAACCGGACCTGAGTGGGCTGCAGGGCATCGTCGCGTTTACAAATAACAGCGGCGAGTTTCAGATCGCCGGACTGGCAGCCGGAAAGTATTACGTCGCCGTGGGCGGAGCGGGTCTGAGTTCTCCAAGTGGTTTCGGTATGAGGCTTCCGATTCCTGTCTCCGCGATTCCGACGCGTGAAGACTTTGAAGATATTGTGCCGAGGCATGATGCTCAGTTCACGGTTGATGGAACTAACACTGCAGAACTCGAAGTTGCCATCGTCAGAGGTGGCGCCATATCGGGAAAGGTGTTGCAGCTAAACCGTGCACCCATCACCGATGTGGCGGTAAATATTATTTCTCGAGATGGAAGCGCCGGCGTCGGCATGGTGCAATTTTCCACGCAGACGGACAGGCATGGCGAGTATCGTCTGGAAAATGTGCCGCCTGGTGAATATTTGGTAGCCGTGGCAATTCAAGACAAGCAGGGAAACTTCGATATCCGTGCGCGCATGCGCGGCGAATCACAGACGGTGACATACCATCCCGCGGCGATGAACTTACGCGATGCGATGGCCGTGCGCGTGGAATCGGGCCACGAGACAACCGGCGTTAACGTAACACCTATAACCCGCAATAAGTTTTCAGTCTCTGGGAAAGTTATAAGAAACCACGACGCCACACCTATCGTGGGCGCCACCGTAGTATTGCGTGATCCGAATCCAGAGTCGGGCGGTATGATCTCACTTGGGATGGGCCAACGGACCACCCAAACCGATGCGGCTGGCAATTGGTCGTTCAGCGGCGTACAGGAAGGATCTTATATCGCGACCGCGCTGGTCTCATCGTCTCCCCAGGCACGACCAATGCGCATGCGTGGCCAGCCGTCCGAGCTGAGTGGAACGGCCAGGGAACCTACCTTTCGAGAAACACGACCGCGATTCCTGATCGCGCAGCAGGAAGTTTTTGTGGCTGGCGCTGATCTGAAGCAGTTGTCGCTGATGATAGTTGGACCAGGATCACTCCGAGGAACTGTGTCACTGGACGACGGCGCTCCGGTGCCGGCAGATTTCCTTGTTTTTCTGGAGCAGGTTCGGGAGGGAGCGAGACCTGAGCGGCCTTTGCCAGTTCGGGTACTGCCAGATGGTTCCTTTAATGTGTCTGATATTCAAGGCGGCGATGTCTACCTGAACCTGGCACTGATTCCGGACTCGCTTTACGTACTCAAGTCGATCAACGCAAACGGCTCCGATCCGCGTGAGTCACCGCTCAGAATAGTTGAAGGAGCTGAGACCGGGCCGCTTCATATTGTCGTCTCCAGGCGCGCAGGTGGTTTATCAGGTAGGGTCGTATCCGATAAAAACAGTGAAGGACTGAGTGACTACGTGGTGCTGCTGGCTCCAGTTAGGAAGGAACTGCAACGGTTTCGCACCGCCTATCTCACAGCGCGCACCAGGGCCGACGGTACATTTCAACTAGTGGGCGAGCCCGGCGAGTATTTCCTATTCGCCCGCCAACGTGGTGATTTGCCGGCGATTATTACCGAGGAATATGTCAGAATCGAAGGCGCCAAGGCTCAGCGAGTGAGCCTCACTGCGGGAGAGACCAGCCGTCACGACATCAAGGTTCCCTGATCCGCCCCAAATCGCGCCGTGCCGGCCGAAGCCAATCTTTTTCTTGCGCGCCGGTCTCAAGCTAACTAGAATGAATCTGGACCTTCCCCCGATGTGTTCCTGTTTTAGCCCTTCTTTCCTCAGGTAAATAGTCGCTTTGATCCAGGTGGATCGTCGCTCAATATATCTCGCTAAACGAACAACCGGTTTCGGCTGATAATGGAAGCGGCACTCGCCAGTATCTTGGTTCAAACTTGCGGCGGCAACGCGTGCAACATTTAGCGTGGAGAAGAGATGGAACTAGCCCGTTCAGTGGTTTCGCGCTTCCGCAGATATGTCGGCGAACGCCGGAATGCTAAACGCGTAAAAATTCGGCTGGCGTTTACCCTGTCAATGTCGTCTTCGGCAAAGAGCCTGGATGGCCAGAAACGAATCAACAGCGTTGATGGTTACACGCTGGATCTTAGTCCAAACGGCATGGCCCTCATCGTTCCATCAATCCGCCTCGGCGAACAACATCTTGTTGGAGAGAATCGCAGTCTGGATGTGAATCTGAAGCTTCCAGGTGGTCCCGTAGAAATGAAGGTCACTCCAATTCGTTATGAGACCTTCGAAGAAGACGAGGCTCAGTCGGGCTACCTGATTGGAGTAGCGATTACCCAAATGTCAGACGAGGCCCGGGCAAAATTTTCCGCTTATGTTTCCGCAGGATCGACTCAACGCTAGGAGTTGACCTCATACAAATTCCAGCCAACCAAAAAACTCCGGTACATGAAAGTTGGGCTCTGCGGTAAAGGTCGGTTGCCACGCCAGGTAGCGCTCGTTTCCCACGCCGATGCATCGAAATAGATTTATCCTCCACCTCTCACCCTTTTCAGGTTTAGGAATAGAGTTGGACCAGGGAATGCTCATCACGACAATCAGTTGGCCCTCACCAACAGACGCGGCCACCTTCATTCCTGAGTTAAATTCAAAATCGGCGTTCCGTTCGGATTCCTGAAACCTGATGGCCACGTCAACCCACTCGCCGTTTGGCGCGGCCTCAAACTCAAAATAACGCGATGGCAGATCTGGATCGGGTGCAATGAAGATCTCGCATACGTCCCGATGCCAGAGCCCGATGGTTTTCCTGTCGAGCTGAGGTTGGGCACTAACTATTGGCGGTTCCGTCTGGCGGCAGTCGAAGCGAACGCACAGCGCGTGATCGCTCCAGAGGATTCGCGCTTCAGCGTAATGGTTGAGCGGAGCAGCTTCGCCCGACCACCTGCGTTTGATCTCCACGGGGGTTGCTGATTGCCAGTGAGGGCTGTCCAGCTTGGCTGGATTTATGTCGGATGCGATCCAGGGCGCTTGAATCCGGGCTGTCGAGTTGTTGCTCATCGGGTCAGTGCGTTGTACTTGCGCAAAATTTCCAGCGTGCGCGGCAGCGGCAACGCTTCGATAGTTCTGCCTCGACCTGTCGTGGTAGTGGCTCGAAAGAGGGAGTTGTAAATAGCTTCTTCTGTGGCCTCAATGACCGCCAAAAACAGAGGCGACATCGCTTCGTTATGCAACAGGGGAACCTTGCGAGGTGCGTTTCGCAGGTTTGAGGCAGGCGCGATTATACGTAGCTCAGGGGCTGTGGAAAATGCGATTGCGTAATCTCCGCTTCCGTTTGATGCCGATGAGCCCGTACGCGCAAGGCCCAACATCGTTCGCGCTGCGAGCCGGCGAAGATTGCGAGCGTCGATGGGCGCATCAGTCGCGACGACGATGATTACCGAGCCGTCTGCTACGTCGGCATGAGAGCCATCGCTCACTTGCGGGCGTTTGCGATTATCAGAAGCGCGCGCAAGTTCATCTTTCAGGTAATACCTGCCGAGTTCCATGCCTACCGGCGCACCGTTAATTGTGAGCACCCCGCCGAAATTAGTCTGCACCAGCACCCCAACTGTGTAACCACCGAGCGAGGGTGGCAGCTGGCGCGAGGCGGTGCCAATTCCTCCTTTGAATCCGAATGCAACGGTGCCGGTTCCTGCGCCGACGGCACCTTCTTCGACGGGCCCGCCGCGCGCGGTTTTGAGAGCAGTCATCACCTCGCCAGCCGCCACATGCCGACCTCGAATATCGTTTAGGGTACCGTCATTCGTTTCCGCAACGAGCGGATTAAGCGATTGCACACTTTCATTCCCCGGCAGGGCGAGCATGTAATCAAGCACCGCATCGGCGACGCGCGGAACGGATAGTGTTGAAGTTAGCAGGATTGGAGATTCAATCTCGCCTAGTTCGTTTACCTGAGTAGAACCCGCCAGCTTGCCAAAGGCGTTTCCCAGAAACACTGCGCCGGGAACTTTCTCCCGAAATAGATTGCCGCGATGCGGCAGAACAACGGTGACGCCTGTGCGCACATGCTCGCCGCGAATAATCGTGACCTGACCGACCGAAACACCGCTGACATCGGTAATCGCGTTGAGCGGGCCGGGTTTCATGATGCCGACTATTACGCCGGCTTCGCGAGCTCTTGGTCGTAAGTTTTCCGGCTCCTTAGTTTGACCAGGACTCGTCAGCGTTAACGCAAACAGGCCCATTAGAATAAGCAGACTTATCTTTAACATGATGAGTTCTTCGGCGAATGAGATCGACTCTTCTAACGAGACTCTATAACAAACCGCGGACCCAGCCGCCGTCAACCTGCAAAGTCACGCCGGTGATATACGAAGCGCGTTCAGAAGCGAGAAAGACAACTGCGGCTGCGATCTCGTCGGGCTGGCCAATCCGGCCCATCGGTCCCTGCGTGGCCCACGAAGCAATGATTTCCTCCTTTGACTTACCCAAAGCCTTGCTGCGAGCTTCGGCGAGTTCGTCCTGACGCCCGGTAAGTGTGTATCCCGGGGCGACGTTGTTGACAGTAACATTGTCCGCGGCAACTTCATTTGAAACGGTTTTGGCCCACCCGGTTAACGCCGCGCGGACAGTGTTGGAATAGAGCAGGCCGTCAATGGGCTGCTTTGCGGAAATAGAGGTGATGTTTACCACGCGACCCCATTTCTGCGCACGCATTCCCGGCATTACCAGCTTTGCCAGCCGAATCGCCGACAGTGCGTTTAGTTCGAAGGCTTTCCGAAATGCATCAAGTTCCGACTCAGCAAAACTGGACGTGGGTGGACCCCCGGCGTTCGTTACCAAAATATCGATTCGGCCGGAGCGTTCGCGAGCGAGATTGACGAAGTGCTCGACAGCCCGCTCGTCAGTTACATCTGCGCCGATACCGGCCACTGTTGCGCCGGTTTCAGCATGAATTTTCTGCGCTGCTTCGCTGGCTCGTTTCTCATCGCGTGAACAGAGAAAGACGCGAGCGCCTTCACGGGCCAATTCGAACGCAACCGCAAAACCAATTCCTTTGCTGCCTGCGGCCACGAGGGCTACGCGATCTTTGATGCCAAGGTCCATTGCTCTTTCTTCCTCCGATATCGTGACGCCGACAACCATTCTAGAGACTGCGCCGTTGCAACTCAGCCAAACAACTCTCCAGTAACCTGCCCGGGTCGGCGTTTTGAAAAACACAAGCACTGGTCTTCTTCGCAAACTTCTCCAGCAGGTAATCTATATCATCTGCCACACCGCCGGTTCCTGTCAGGCAGCCGATAATCTTTCCTTCATCGTGAGCTATTGTGAGTTCATTAAGCGACCCCATCGAACCCGCGACAAATATTACGATGTCACAGGATCGCACCAGCACCACATTCCGACCCTTGAGCCCGAAGCCCGTATAGACAATTGCATCACAAGCATCGGAGGGCAGATCATATCTTGACGTGTGCTCCTGATCGTTGCTGGCGGGCGAAATTCCCACGTGAAAGGTCCCGGCCTCATGCGCCGCTTTCCCTGTTACGTAGACGATCCCCGTGGTGGCGCCTGTAAAAAGCACCACCTCATGGGCAGCAATGACGTGGGCCAGGTTAATCGCTTTGGTCCAGAGCGCCTCTTTATCAGTTGGCGACGCTTCACCGGCGGAACCCATCACTCCTACTTTGATCTTCATCGTCGTTTACTAATCATTATGAACTAGCGCGCTTGAGCGCATTTCCTGGTCCCACCACCGTTGCGTTAAGAACCAGGCCAGGCCCGGCAAAAGAAAGATTGCGCCGACTCCAATCGTAACCACTCTTGGCGACAGTCGGAAGCGGTCCAGCAACTCACCAACGACATAATTTGAAGCGGCCATTGTAAGCGTGAGCAGGGCCAACTCGGCTGCAAACACGCGTCCACGAAAGCTGTCCTCCACATCGCGTTGAAGCAATACGGTTGAAAAGACCCAGAGAATGCTGCCACCAGTGTGGGCGATTCCCAGAACAATCAAAGCCAGAACAAAGTTTGTTGCGCTCGCAAAAGCAATGTAACCGATGGCTCCAATAAGAAACGAAATGCCGATGGAAACCTGCATTCGCTTCTTTCCTTCACCCGAAATTCGACGTGCCACAATTGGTCCAACGGCGGTGCCGATGCCCCGAGCCGCGAAGAGAAATCCAATTCCGAGAGCCGCACTATTGCGGACCGGAAAAACCCGTTCGCCGAAAACTGCAAGCAAGGTAAGGATTCCACCACCCAATCCCCACGCAGGTTTTACGAGCAGAAGAGCAAGCACCCGCGGCCGCCGTTTTACATATCGGGCCCCATCTATGGTCTCAGTGATCCCGGTAGCGCGTGCAAAGGTTAACTCGCGTTTCTCGCGCGCTGGGCGTTTGGGAAGGTGTACGCAGGCGATAAGTGCCGCCGAAAGCAGATAAGTCAACGCATCAAGGACAAACGAAACGTCAGTGCCGAACCAGCCGGTGATCAGTCCACCGATGGCTGCCCCCAGCGTTAACATCACAGACCATGTAACTGATGAGATGGCGTTTGCCGCCACCAGTTCTCGATCCGAAACAATTGAGGGGATTGCCGCAGTTTTGGCGGGCTCAAAAAAAGTTGACAACGCTAGCTGCATTACAGTCAGCAGATAAATAATCCACAGTTGATCGGCCCGCCTGACGAAGAGGAAACCCAAAACCACCAGGGCCCGGAGCAAATCTGAAACGATCATGATGGACCGGCGGCTGAAGCGATCCGCCAACACGCCCGATACCGGTCCAAACACAAAGCTGGGCACAAACCGCGCCACCATCAGCAACCCGACAGCCCGGCCAGAACCAGTAAGGTTGAGGATGATTGTGTAGAGCGCAATGGTGTTGAACCAGTCGCCCATCTGACTGACGACCTGACCCAACCAAAGCATGCGAAAGTTGCGATTGGAACGAAGTAGCTCGATATATCCGGCTGGGCGAGTTTCCAGTGTTGTCGTGGAGCTAGGCACAATTGACCGAGGGCTGAATTACGAAAACGGGAACCACAGCTATCGCGCGATGAAATTACTGATGTGACCTTCGAAGGTTGCCGCTCGATCGATTGTTTGTCAACTTTGCAATTCTGGAAGTAGTTAGCCCACGATCACTTTTGCGCGTAACAATATGCATTGTGCGCTTCAGGCATGAGCAGTTTGACTGGGAAACGCAAAGTGACCTGTCACATTGATTCGGCGAATGTGCATTTACTTCTGGACCGTTGCGGTTCCAGCAAAAACCTCAACAACCACATAACCCGCTCGCGATTTCCTCTGCGGCACAACTATTGAAAAGGGAAGAGCGCGGCTGAGAGGCCCTTGGGCTTCACGGGCTCTCCGCACGGAGTCCGATGCCGCAAAATTTTTCCAAGGAGTGGCTACTCAACGTTACCACTCGATTTTTGACAACCTCTCACCCCCGCAAGCGAGCAGTAGCTCGCGGCTTGCCCCAAGACCAGAGGCCAGAAGCAAAGCTGATTTGCTCCCAGCGTTGCTTCTGGCCCAAGGAAACGGGTGCAGAGGATTACGGCAGAGTTCGAAACGGTTGGAGGGTTAATGACGTTTTTTGAACCCGTTCGGAGAATTGGAAACGTGAATGACTCGACTCGACGCAACTGATTACAAACTCAATCCCCCGGTAGTCAGACAACCCTTATATTTACACCTGGGGGAGCTACTTCCGAAAAAACGCTACCGGCTCTTTATGCTTGCTGGTGGCGCTTTCATTGCTGCCTGGGCTATCAACCAGGTTTTTTCGCTGGCATTCCTTTCCCTCGCTATCTTCTGCTGCGTTTACATTGTTTACCTCGCGGGAGCTCGATTGCGCACCAAGTCAGAAGAAACTGAAGAACTGAGTCGGCTGCATTTCGCCACTGCCGAAGCCCTCGCTACAGCTATCGACGCCAAGGACCAAACCACCCACTGCCACGTGCGACGCGTTCAAATTTACGCAGCTGGGCTCGGCGAGGTATTGGGACTTTGCAAGAATGAGATCGCCGCTCTCAAGGCTGGAGCTCTGCTTCACGATATCGGCAAATTGGCCGTTCCTGCCCACATCATCAACAAGCCGGGTCGGTTAACGCCCGCAGAGTTTGAAAAGATGAAAATCCACACCACCGTGGGCGCGCAGATTCTAAGTCGCGTTGATTTTCCTTATCCGGTTATGCCGATTGTTCGTCATCACCACGAACAATGGGATGGTCTCGGATATCCCGATGGACTGCAGGGCGATCAAATTCCGATCACCGCCCGCATCATTTCTGTTGTTGACTGTTTCGACTCGGTCCGGGAAGACCGTCCTTTCCGGCGCGGCATGACCCGAGATGAGGCGATTGCCTTTTTGCTGCGAGGTTCCGGCACTCATTTTGATCCAAAAGTGGTCGAGTTGTTCATCAAGTATCTGCCGGAATACGAAGCCGAGATCGCCGCTCTGGGGTTGCTGCAACAACTGCCCACAAACGAGGCACGCGAGCCGCTGGCGTTGCATGCAGTGGACATGACTCAAACCAGAGAACGCGGATCCTACATGGCTTACGATCAGATCAAGAGCGCCCATCAGGAAGTCTACGCCTTATACGAGATTGCCCGTACCTTTGGATCATCCCTGGACGTGAGAAACACAGTGGAAGTCCTGGTGGACAAAATCGGCCATGTCGTCCCGTTTGATACGTGTGTGGTCTATCTCTATGACGAAGCCAAGAACCAGGCTATTGCCACACACGTGGCCGGGCTGAACGCGAACCTGCTCGCCACCAGGAGCGTGGCGCTGGGCGAGGGTGTTACGGGCTTCGCGCTCGCAAACCGCCGTCCCGTTAATCAACTTCATCCAAGTTTGGATTTTGCCGGCCTGGAAATTGAACGCGAATACCGTTCGATGGCTTCTCTGCCATTGTTCAAAGACGAAATGTTGCTGGGCGCCATTTCAGTTTATTCAACCGAGTTGGAGGATTACACAGATGACCACATGCGTTTGCTCGAAACAGTCACGAGGCTGGCTTCCGACGCCCTGGCTAATGCAACACATCACGCGGTAGCCGAGTCGAATGCTTTGACCGATCCGCTGACATCATTGCCCAACGCGCGTTACCTTGCGTTGCGTTTCGATGAAGAAGCTTCACGTGCCCGCCGCAACGGCCGGCCGTTCCAGGTCGTCATGCTTGACCTCGATGACTTCAAGCTGGTCAATGACACGTTCGGGCACAAGGTCGGCGACAAGATGTTGCGCGAAATGGGCCGTATAATTCAGGGACAGCTGCGAGAGTATGACTTCCTGGCGCGTTATGCCGGAGACGAGTTTGTCGCCGTCGTTCAGGAGTTAGTGGGAGATCAGGTTGACGATTTGATGAACCGAATTGAAGCCGCGGTTTGCGAATTTGTGTTACATGTCCGCGCCGGTGGGGAAGCCCGGGTCGGTATTAGCGTCGGCACGGCAACCTATGGCGTCGATGGCGAAACCTTGGATCAACTGCTCGTTGCGGCGGATCAGGCAATGTATCGCGCCAAGTCTACTCACAAGCTGGATAAGCTATCGCGCCCGACAAAGCCAGAACCTGCTGTGCCTTCCGAGCCGCTGATGGAGATCGCTACCGGCAGCCTTGCGTCGGTCTCAGTTAACTAGCCACAACAAACAGGTCCACGAATTCCGCGAAAAGACACCAATGCCCTGGTGTCTTTTTTGCTTGGGTTGTGGATCGTTTCTTTGCGTCAAGGTTGATTTATTCTTGACCTCCTTGCCTCGCATTAGTGGAACCCAAAGCCTTCTCGCTCGTGAGTTAGGCTGTAGGTCACAACTATATGGGAAGTGTAAGCTCACTTAATAAATCGCGCGGGTTCACGCTGATCGAGCTTCTGATCGTGATCGCGATCATTGGAGTCATGGCGGGTGTGGCCATTCCGCTCTACAAGAGCAGTGTGCGCAAAGCTAACGAAGCGGCTGCAGTAAGTACTTTAAACAGCGTCAGAGTAGCGCAGGCCAAGTATGTGATTGATCACAAGGGGCAATACGGCACGTTTCGAGAGTTCTTCGAAGAAGGGTATCTGGATAAGCGTTTCAACGCAGATCAGCCTCATGAGCGCGGTTATATTTTTGTGATCACGCTTGTCCCGAAATCAGAAGGGAAGGCATCGTCATTCAGTGTGAACGCCAACCCGGAACAGTCGAATGGCGTCGGCGCGACCGGCAGAAACTTCTATTACCTCGACCCGGAAAGTGGGATCTGTTTTAGCAACGCTGGCCCGGCAACCGCAGCGGACGAGACTCTTTGATGAGACGTTAATTGCAATGGCCGTTGTGCAACCTCTGTGTGCTTGTGGCAGTCAATCGTTCGTAAGAGTTCACCACGAAGCCATAGAGAATATTGAGGTCGCACTGAGGAAGCCAGAACCCTCCGCATCAACTAATGGTGTCCTATCAAACGCTACCTCACTAATTAACTTTCTTGACATTAGTATCCTCCTTCGCTTTCAATCGCTCCCGGATTGAAACATGTCTGCTGCCATAACCCCCGAACAGAATTCAACGGTCCTGATAATCGACGACGACGAGAGTGCTCGCCAACAATTGTGCGTGGTCTTCGAGAGTGCCGGCTATGACGTCGTCAGTGCGAGTGACGCAGCGTCGGCGTTGCACCTGCTTCACAAGGGTCCGTGCGATCTGGTCGTGCTTGAGCTCGCCTTGCCTGGCAGCGATGGTCTTGCCCTTTGCAGGATTCTTCGCGCCCAACCCACCACCAGCAAGCTTCCGATAATTGCACTTTCCAAAAACGATTCGGAAACAAACGTTATGAGTCGGGAGACGGAGGCGCTCGCCGCCGGCGCCGACGATTACATCGCCCGTCCTTCTTCCCTCAGCGAAATAGTTTCCCGAAGCACGGCGCAATTACGCGCGGCTCAACGTGAACAGGCGCTGATTGGCAGTAATCGGGAATTAAGATTTTTAGCGGACCTGGGACGTGGGCTGTTGCAGGCACTTGAGCCGGACCAGCTAGTGCGGCGCGTGGCCGGAGCAACTTACGAAGGCACAAACGCAGCGCTGTGCGCAGTTTTCGTAAAGTTAAACGAACAGAATGATGCGGTGTGTGTTTTTGATCGCGAAGGTAGTGCTGAAGATTCTTCCCTTTTGGAAGTGGAACATCTGACAACGTGGCTGGCTTCACCTGCGGCGGTGCCTGGCGTGATCAGTGATAAGAAACGTTTCGTCCTCCGGGACGAGCGTCACGCGGTTGAATACTGGGCACCGCTCCGCTTTGGCGGCCGCACGAAAGGAGCGTTGGTAGTCGCTTTCGACCGGCGTGAAGCTTGTGATGAAACGCAGGGGCGACTGATCGACGCAGCCGGACAACAGGCTGCGCTGGCGGCGCACATTTCCGTGCTCTATCAGGATGCGCGTCAATCTTCGGCAAATCTTGCGGTCGAGGTTGAGCGACGAACAGCCGAAGTGGAAGCCCAGGGGCGTTTCATCGAGGCCATCATTGATAGCTTGCCGCTTTCCCTTTATGCCATTGATCGCAACTACGAAATCGTAGCCTGGAACCGCAACCGGGAACTGGGCGAACTGGGAGTGCCGCGCGGTTCTGTGTTAGGCAAGAATATCTTTAGTGTGTTAACCCGGCAAAAACGAGAAGTACTCGAGGCAGAGTTTGCGCGTGTGTTTGAAACGGGTCAGATCGATCGCATTGAACATGAAACGGCGACTGCCAATGGCTCACTCAAGCATTGGTTGATCAGCAAGTTTCCGATGTGGATTGATCGCAGCGGTGAGGTGTCGCACGTGATCACAGTGGGTGAGGAAATCACCGGGCGGGTTGAGGCCACGCGTGCAGTCGCACGGGCTGAAAAGCTTGCAGCTATAGGGCGCCTGGCTGCCGGAGTGGTCCATGAAAAAAACAATCCGCTGGCGACGATTTCGGCCTGCGCCGAAGCGCTCGAGTCACGGGTGAATGAAGGCGCGTTTAACGAATCAGCTGCGCTTGAGGATTTGCGCGAGTATCTGGGATTGATTCGCAGCGAAGCATTCCGCTGCAAGGCAATTACCAATGGCTTGCTCGATTTCAGCCACTCGCGGACGCTACAGCATGTTCCGGTCAACCTTAGCGAAGTTGTGTATTCCGCCTTCCGGCTGGTTTCCCACCAGCAGCGCGGTGAAATGATCAAGTTTGAGATTGACACTCCGGAAGGCTTGCCGCCGGTCTCAGGCGATGCGGGACAGTTGCAGCAGGCCATCATTGCCCTAGCGACTAATGCGATCGATGCAATGCCCGATGGCGGTGTGTTGGGAATTCGTAGCACTCGCAGGGGTGCGAGTGTGCTGGTGGAAGTCAGTGATTCCGGAGCTGGAATTCCCGCCGCCGATATCCCGAAGATTTTTGAACCGTTCTTTACGACCAAGGAGGTCGGCAAAGGCACGGGTCTCGGCTTGGCAGTTTGTTATGGTATCTTAACGGAACACGGCGGCAGTCTCGACGTGCAATCCACAATCGGTGTCGGCACGACATTCACCATTACACTTCCGGCGATGGACCAGGACGGAGAACCCTGAGTTTGAGTGAGCAGAAGACAGCGCGAATCCTGATTGCCGAAGACGAAGCGAATCTTCGCCTGGTGTTGCAGAAAGAGTTGGAACGACTCGGCTACCGCGTGCAGGTTGCGCCAGATGGCGAAGCGGCCCTGCGCAAACTCGAGGAGAGCAACGTGGATGTGTTGCTCTGCGACATCAACATGCCGCGCATTGACGGCATGGAAGTTCTCCGCCGGGTTCACGAACGACCGAATCCGCCGGAAGTGATCATGCTGACAGGGCAGGCCACTGTGGAAACCGCGGTCGAGGCCATGAAGCTCGGCGCCTACGACTACTTAACGAAACCTTACCGGATCACTGAGCTCGACGTTCGCGTTAAGCAGGCGGCTGAGAAGCGCCGGTTGCGAGTGGACAATCTGCGTTTACGCGAACAACTGGCGCGGCAGTCTGGTTTGCCTGAAATCGTTTCAGTTTCGGCCCCGATGACCGAAGCGGTCCGTCTCGTCGAGCGTGTTGCACCTTCTGAAGCCTCGGTCCTAATCACCGGTGAATCAGGTACAGGTAAAGAGCTTATCGCCCATGCGATACACCGTTTGTCGAATCGTGCGGATGGATCGTTTATCGATATCAACTGTGCGGCGTTTCAAGAATCACTGCTGGAATCGGAACTCTTCGGATATGAAGCCGGCGCCTTTTCCGGAGCCAAGGGACGCAAGCTCGGTCTTATCGAGCTAGCCGATGGCGGCACGCTGTTCCTTGATGAAGTCACTGAGCTTCCCGCACAGCTGCAGGCCAAACTACTGCGGGCGATTGAGACCAGAACATTCTTCCGGGTCGGTGGCGTACGCAAGGTTGAGGTGAACGTGCGCATCGTTGCCGCGACCAACCGCAATCTTGAGTCGGTAGTTGCAAATGAATCCTTCCGCTCAGATCTCCTGTATCGCATCAACGGTTTTCAGATCGACCTGGCGCCTTTGCGCGACCGGCCCGAAGATATCGAGCCGCTGGCACGTTACATTCTGAATCGCGAAGTTGGAACCAGCGTGCCCGAAATTGAGCCGCAAGCGCTGGATGCGTTACGCGCCTATAGTTGGCCCGGCAATGTGCGACAGTTAAAGAACTGTCTGGAGCGCGCGGTAATTCTGTCAAATAACGGCAGGATCACGATCAACGAATTGCCGCCCGAGGTCTTGCGGCCGCCTTCAGTGTCGAGCGCTGTGCCGGCTGCGGGAGCATCGACTCAGATGGCAGAAGGTGTTCCGCCGGTTGGCGTCCCCGGAGTAGTTGGGTTGGTGGCCCCGACTGGTTCCTTGCGCGACGCGGAACGTCAGCAAATTCTTTCTGCTCTGGAGCAAACTGGCTGGCATCGCGGAAAAACCGCGGAGATCCTCGGAATTTCACCTTCCACGCTTTATCGCCGCCTGCGCGATTACAACCTCGAACACCGTCCTCGTTAAAACCCCGGTTTTAAAATAGACTCCGACACACATGGACACCCTCCAGCGCGGCTAGAGGGCCCTAACGCCCGTCCGTCACAATCTGTGGCCGTTTGGTCACATATCCTTTATTTCGCGTGTGGACTAGTGATATAGAGTCACCGTCCAAAACCGATTGTCCGGGGTCTCCATAAGTGCCATTCCAAACAGCCTCCGAGACCATGGTCCATCGCTTTGGCTTCCCGTCGGAGTTCCGCGGCGTTAACGACTCCTGCGAGAGTATTGTGGCCCAACCTTCTCAAATTATAGGAGTATGAAAATGAGGATTCCATCTGACCTACCCTCGGTATCGTTTCGTGCGCGTATCCATCTCAACCAATCTTTTGTCCGTGCGTTCAGCGTGTTGGGCGCATTCATTTTGCTCGTCCTCGTTTCCTCCCCTGCGGTAGCACAGAATGCCCCCGCTGCGGGCATAGCAAGACTGACTGTCAAATCCAGTGTGCTTGGTGAAGACCGTCCAATCCTCGTTCGGACTCCGGTAGGATACGAAACAAACAATCAAAGCTATCCCGTGCTTTATATGACGGACGGTGACGCCCACCTTGGTCACACCGCGAGCACAATCGAGTTTCTAGCTCGCAATGGTCGCATTTCAGAAACAATCGTAGTCGCAATTCCAAATACCGATCGCACCCGTGATTTGTCTCCAACAAAACCAGATACAAAAGGAGCGACTGGCGCACCGCAATTTCCTACGGCCGGAGGCGCGGACAATTTTCTCAAGTTCATTGAGACGGAATTGATTCCGGACATCGAAAAGCGTTACCGGGTCCGCCCGTATCGCACGCTCGCCGGTCATTCGCTGGGCGGATTGTTTGCCATTCACGCGTTGCTGTCCCGCCCGGAGGTGTTTCAGTCGTATGTTGCGGTAAGCCCGGCGTTGCAATGGGACAATCAGGTGACAGTTAAGCGAGCTGAAGACTTTTTCAAGAATCGAAAAGAATTGAACGCGACGCTGTTTGTCTCGCTCGGTGACGAGCCAGGCGGAATTGAAGACGGTTTCCACCAGTTTAAGCAGGTGCTCGCCAAAACCCAGGTCAAAGGATTCGACTGGGACGCCCAACAATGGTCGGACGAGGACCACGGATCGATCGTGCTGCGCAGTCATTACGTTGGCTTGCGGAAAATCTACGACGGCTGGCAGATGCCGCGAGATCGAGACATGGGCACAATCGCCGGCGGGTTGAAGGGCGCTGACGAACATTACCGGAAGCTCAGTGAAAAATTCAGATACGAAATCCAGGTGCCTGAAGCCATGGTAAACATGCTGGGATATCAGTCTCTTCAAGGTGGGAAAGCAGACGAAGCGATCGCAATCTTCAAACGCAACGTCGAGCGCTATCCGGCTTCGGCCAACGTTTACGATAGCCTCGCGGAAGCGTATGAGACGCTCGGCAAACTTGAACTAGCCGCTCCGCTCTACGAAAAGGCGAGCACCCTCGGACAGAAGAATAACGATCCGAATGCCGCTCTATTTGCCGCTAATTTCACCAGGGCCAGCGAAAAACTGAAACAGGCTGCGGCAAAACCGGCGGAACCGGTTAAGAAAAGTCAGCAGTAGCGCCCTGAAAGTTGCCGCCAGCCGGATCGGGTGGGTCCGGTTAGCTGCCTGCAGCTCTGCCGTCTGATGTGTGGATGTCTCTTGCGGACAACACATGTCAGGCGGCAGAGTTGTGAATATGGAAGGTTTTTTCCCTTCGGGTTGACAATCCAAGCCCCCCGGCCTCTAATGTTTTAGCCGTCTGGTGCGGCCGGTCCCATCTCGAACCTCACGAGAACTATCCGACGTAAATTCAACCTTCGATCTTAGGCGTTAAATCAAGCCTCGTCCGCGCTTCACGGAAATCAATCTGGTGATACTTATGAAAAAGCTCTGCTCATTAGTCTTTCTTTGCCTATTCTCATTTGGGGCTGCGCAGGCCATTTCGTTACACGGTGTCGTCACTGAAGTTCCGGACGGCCAAAGTGTCGTGGTGCTTAGCAATGGCAGAACACTTACGGTGTCGCTGAAGGGTGTGGAAGCTCCCGAGTTGAAGCAGCATTTTGGAGACGTCTCACGCCAATACCTCGCCAGTTTGATCCTCGACAAATCGGTGGAAGTCGAACTCAGTGAATTCAAGTTCGGGCAGGTAAATGGCAAAGTGATCTGGAATCAATTGGACATAGGACTCCAGGTCATTCGCGATGGCGCCGCCTGGTACGACAGGGCGAACACCCAACGCCTTGGGGAAGCTGAGCGGATCGTCTATGCAGCAGCGGAACAAGCTGCGCGAACTGAGTTGCGCGGTCTCTGGCAGGACGGATCACCCATGCCACCGTGGGAATGGCGACGAGCTGAGGCTGAAAAGTTGTTTCCGCCGGTCTCCAAAAAGCGTGGGCCCGGAAGGGGACTGCAAACTGAAGACCTCCTTTTTAATGGACGCACAGTCGGAGGAGTGGCGCGGTTAGGTTCGACGGGAACGATCTCCTCAGCGAAGCCAACGCAAAAGCCCCTCAATTCGCCGGGCCAGAACATCGACTTTAGCGCCTATCTAAAAATGGGGCGTATAAGCATTGTCTATTTTTATGCTAACTGGTGCCCGGCCTGTCGCGAGACAACTCCACAAATGGATCAAATCAACGCTGCAGTTCCGGACATGCAAGTGTTGTTCATGGATATTGCAGCCTGGAACACACCCGTAGCCCTGCAAAACGGCGTCGCGTTCGTTCCGTACCTCAAGGTTTACGACAAGAGCGGAAATCTCGTGGCCGAAGGAAGAAATGCCAGAGCCTGGTTGCAACAGAACGCCAGCAAACGGTGATTGCAATTAGCAATCAGCGAGCAGCGGACGGCGAGCGTCAGGTAACCGGGGGAGGTATAATGGCCGGACATTTTTGAGGAATTCTTGGGGAGGCAAATTATGAGTTGGAATCAACCTTCAGAGTGGAATCAACCCTCGACCGGTGCGGAGGTGAGTGTTAGCGACGAACGCGTCGGCGCGTTCCTCAGTCGAGTCTATGGTTGGATGTTCGCCGGCCTTTTGATTACGGCTGTGACAGCTTTTGTGGTGGCTTCTTCGCCACAGCTCATCGAGCTGGTGTTCCTGAATCGACTCGTATTCTGGGCGTTAATCATTGCGCAGCTGGGACTGGTTTTTTACCTGTCGGCTCGCGTGGAGAAAATGGCGCCGGCAACTGCAGCGGGTTTGTTTATTTTGTATTCAGCGCTCACTGGGGTAACGACGTCGGTGATTCTGCTGGTCTACACCGGAGGGTCCATCGTATCCGCCTTTGTAATTAGCGCAGGCATGTTTGGCACCATGGCGGTGTTTGGCACGGTTACGAAAAGAAGTCTGGCGGGTTGGGGTCAATTCCTTTTCATGGGTTTGATCGGAATAATCATCGCCTCAATCGTGGGTTTCTTCTTTCAAAGTGACCTGATGCAGTTTGTGATTTCGGTGGTCGGAGTCATCGTCTTCACCGGGCTGACGGCCTACGACGCGCAGCGGCTGAAACATATGGCAGTAGCTCTACCTGACGGCAGGATCGGCTCGTATGCAGTTGTCGGCGCACTCTCGCTATACCTGAATTTTATCAACCTCTTCTTCTTTATCCTGCGACTGAGCGGAGGACGCCGCGACTAATCATTGCGGAAGCCCGACCATTAGGAAGAGCCGGGACTTGTTATCTCGAAGGCGCGGGCGATCGCTAATCCCGCGCCTTCAATTCTTTCCGGTCAATCTTTCCGCGATCATTCTTGGGCATTGAGTCGATGAACTCGATCCAGCGCGGGTACTTATAAACCGCTAGATGAGACTTCACGAATTCCTTGAGTTCCTCAGCCAGAGACTTTGAGTTGCCCTCTGAACTCTCACTCATGGTCGGGCTTCCACTTTCTCGCAAAACAATAAATGCTTTTGGTTTTATGAGGCAATCGCCGCCGTCGTGGCCAACTACGGCGCACTCGGCCACGGCTGCATGCTGCAAGAGGCAATTCTCAATTTCCGCCGGCGCCACGAATATGCCCGACACCTTTAACATGTCGTCCGTCCGACCGTGGTACCAAAAGTATCCCTCTTCGTCTACGTGAAACTGATCCCCCGTGGTACACCAGTCGCCCGCAAAAGTCTCCTTGGATTTATCGTGAGCATTCCAGTAACAGAGTGAGGCGGAGTCGCCTTTGACCTTGAGCGTGCCCATGTCGCCGGTCGCAACTTCTTTTCCCTCCGCGTCGACAATCCTTGCCTCGTAACCTGGGACCACTTTGCCGAGACTTCCCGGCTTCACGTCGTCCGGACGATTGGAGATGTAGATGTGAAACATCTCTGCCGAACCTATGCCGTCGCAGATCTCAACTCCCATCGTTGTCTTCCAGCGAGTGTAGAGTTCAACGGGCAAGGCTTCGCCAGCTGAATAACAGAAGCGCAGGCTGGAAAGATCGTGCTTTGTGACATCCTGGGAATTGAGCATCAGGTTGATCATAGTCGGCACGGTAGTGAGAATTGTTGGCCGGTAACGATCAATCACCTGGAACAGTTTCTCAGGCGTCGAGCGCTCCGAAAAAAGCGCCGTTGCGCCGCCCACCGCAAAAGGAAACAACAGATTTGTGCCGGTTGCATAGCCAAAGAAAAGCTTAGGCACCGACACGGTGAGATCGTTTTCATTGACGCCGATCGTGCGTTTCGCAAACACCTCGGTATTGAACGGTAGATCGTGCTGGAGATGTACCGCGCCTTTTGGATGGCCGGTCGAGCCTGAGGTGAAGAGCCAAATGGCGATGTCGTCACGGTGGGTGTCGGCGGGTGTGCATTCGTCGGAAGCTGAATTCAGTGCCGCTTCAAACGACGGCCAGGATACCGCCGCGCTGTAGCGCAAACTGTTAGTTTGCGGTTCTTCTCCGGCACCGGCACGCAAACTAACAGTTTGCGTTACACCTTCATGGCCGACGACCAGCACCGCGCGAAGATAGCGCGCACCTTCAGCAGCTGCGAGGAAAATCTCCCGCAACGATTCGTGAATCACCGCGACGCGCGCACGCGTGTATTCGAGGTAATACTTGTAATCTTCTGCGGGAAGTAGCGGATTGACCATCGTGATCACCGCACCGATTCGCGCCGCGCCAAACCAGGTCCAGACAAACTCCGGACAATCCGGCAACACAATCAACACGCGGTCTTCAATTTCAACGCCGAACTCGCGCAGTGTGTTACCAGCGCGGTTCGACATGCGCGCCGTTTCGCCATACGTGTAGGTTCGGTCTTCGTAGTAGAGACAGATCTTATTTTCGCGGCCTTCCTCGAGATTGTGGTAGAGGAAGTAGTCCGCCATGTTGAAGCGTTCAGGGAATTCGGGATTCAAGGCATTGATCCTCGTCTAGTCAGCGAGAAAGTTCGGGTCCTGAACTATTACGGGTTGGCTTCGGTATGACCAGCGAAAGGGCAGCCCGATTCACCGTGTTTGGTGTCCAGATAGGTGCGCGCCTCCCACAGTTCCGGATAAAACTTCTTATCGAGCGTGGTCTTCAGGTAACCGACTCCTTCTGATCCGCCGGTACCGCGCTTCGTGCCAACCATGCGCTCGACCATCTTGATGTGATGGGAACGCCACAGAGAGAAGAACTCGTCGTGCTCCAGCAACGCTTCGGCCAGCTGAAACTCTTCATATCGATCTTCGAAATGCGTCAGCACTTCCAGCACTGCGCGCGCGCGTTTACCGTAGTCTGCTTTGCGCTCCTTCTCGTCCGCGGATAAATCGCCAACCGGCGACTCAAGACCGCGTGCACTCAGAGCATTGAAGAACGCATCGGCAAGAGTGGGTCCGTTGAAGCGCTTTTCGAGTCGTCCATGCGCAAATTCGTCAGCGCGAAATTCATTCAGGATATTTTTTTGCTTTTCACCGGAAGCAAACTCTATCTCCCGAAACTGCATAGACTGAAATCCGCTCGCTGGATTCAGCTGATCTCGGAACCCGAGAAAGCTAATGGGCGTCATCGTCTCCAGGATGTGAATCTGGGTAACCAGTAATTTTTCGATTTCCACCACGCGCCGCATGGCCCGGGCTGCCGCCGCAAGTCTGTCTTCACCCATCAAAATAATCGCCGCGTCTATTTCGTGGAGAATTTGTTTGAACCAGAGTTCGTAGGCCTGGTGAATTGTTATGAAAAGCAGTTCATCGTGATGCTTTGGATCCGAGAGACAATCCTGAAGGCCAATCAAGTCGGCGACGCGAAGGTATTTGTTGTATGAAAGCGTTGATTGCTCTCCGTATTGGTTTGCCATATTTTTAGTTTGCGGGAAAGCCCGGCGTTTCACAGACGCGCCGCGCCTGGGCCAGATGTCGCCAGCCATGGACCACCGTGACCACGAAGGCATCGGCTAGGCTATAACGCATTAATGGGGTGACCGGGGAACGCAGTCGGGTTTTGTTGTAGTCAACTCCTTCGGCTTTACGAACGAAGCGAACGAACTCGGTTTGCTGTGTGAGAAACTCCTCCAGCACATTTTCGATCGCTGGAATGTGTGAGGGTTGAAAAACTTTCGGCGCGGGCACCTTTCTAACGGTTTCCGGCATGACCTGCTTAATTAGCCACCCGCCGACCCAGCTAGGCCGGTACGGAATGGGTGAGCTTACGGGCCACTTCTCGCTTCCTCTCTTGATAGCCGTCGCAAGGTAGGGCTCAAAAGCCTTACTTGTTGTTGTCAGATGATCCAGACACTGGGCAACGCTCCAGCTATTGGGAGCCGAGATCCACCCTAACTGTGCTTCATTGAGCCCTGCCAATAGGGTCTCTGCCGCAGCGCGGTTTTGTTCAGCTTCCAACGTGATTGTTTGCAGGAGATTCGGCGATTCAAGGAATTGCTTCATGGCAAATTACATCAAAACGCGGCGCCAACTCTCTCGGCCTTCTCGTAGGCGCCGGTGTCGCGAATCTTCTTCATTTCGGAGATGACAAGTTCCATCTCCTCATTATTGTTATAAAAATGAGGTGAGATGCGGATGCCTGCGCCGGGTCGATAGTCAACGATGAATTCCCGGCGGATCAGTTCTCTGGTGATAGCAGAGGCATCGTCATGGCCTACGGTAATTGTGCCACCACGATCCGACGCGTCCCTGGGACTAGTCACTTTGAAACCAGCCTCCTCGGCCAGGGAAATCAAGCGAGTTGTTTGCCTAATGCTCTTCCTTCGAATCGCATCGAGTCCGATCTCGTTAATGATTCGATAGCCGGAACGGGCCGCGTAAAGAGCCGGAATTGCCGGCGAGCCATGCAGAAAGCGGCGAATTCCCGAGGCGTAACGAAGTTTGGTGTCGAAGGCAAACGGATCTTCGTGGGCCATCCAGCCGGTGGTTTTGGGTTCCAGCTTATCCTGCAGATCCGGGCGCACATAAAGATATCCAGCGCCTGGGCCACCGCAGAGCCACTTGACGGAACCGCCGGTCGCGAAATCCACATTCAAATCTTTGACACTGAAAGGAACAGTGCCCGCCGACTGATAAGCATCGAGCACAACCATTGCTCCGACTTCATGAGCGCGCGCGGTAATGGCTTTTGCATTCTGCAAAAAGCCGCTTTTGAACAGCACGTGAGAAAAGGGAACCAGCAAGGTTTCCTCGTCTATTGCTTCAAGAAAGCGCTCCAGTTTGATCGTGATTCCGTCGTCCGAGGGCACCGTCTCAATTCGCAGCTTTCCGTCCCGCGCGTGAGCTTCGTAAACGTACATTACCGAAGGGAAGTTCAGTTCGGAGTAGACGATCTTGTTTCTCTTCGATGTCGGTTCCAAACAGGACAATATCAGCGACTGGCAGATAGAAACATTCTGATGCATAACGACGCTGTCTTGCTCGGCGCCGATGATGGCAGCAACTTCGTTACCGACGGTCACCGGCATGTCCCACCAGCCTTCCGCCCATGCGCGCACACCTCGCGTGGCCCACATTTCGGCATACTCGGCGAGCTGCGCGGTTGTGTCTCTGGGCATGGCTCCCAGACTGTGCGAAATGAGATAAACAGTCTTATCCAGAATGGGAAACTCACTTCGCCATTTGAGAAGGTCGTCAGTCAAAAGCGTCTCCTGAATAGTTTTAAAGGTGCTCTAATTTATCACAAGAAATCGGAATGATCTTCTTGTGGCTTCCCCCATTAAGCCTGACCGGCCTAAAGCGCCAATCGCATGGTAAAGTTGGGACCCAAGATGTGGAAATTTAAGAATCCGATCAGGCATTCAATTCCCGAAACGCGTTGGCCCACCGCGGCAGAAGCGTCGTCGTCTCTTGTTTATCAACCCATCAGAATCGGATCACTCGAAGCAGGAAGTCGCACGTGGGTGCCGGCGATGGTTCCGTGGCGCGCCACGGAGGATGGCCTTGTCACGCCGGAGGTGCTCGATTGGTATCGGCGGTTCGCGGAAGGGCGACCTGGCGTTTTGGTGGTTGAGGCGACTGGAGTGCGTGATGTGCCCAGCGGCCCATTGCTGCGGATTGGGCACGACCGGTTTATTCCCGGATTGAAGCAGCTGGTCGAAACTGTAAATGTTGCCAGCAAGGGCGAGACAAAACTGTTCATTCAACTGATCGACTTCCTTACAGTCAAACGGCGTCCGGAAAAGCAAAAGTACTTCGATCGTTTTCTGCAAGTTGATAATCGGCATCGCGCGGCATTGGCCGAACTTACCGAAGACACACAGTGGGTTAATGCTTCCGAGGCAAGTGTCAGAAACTTTCTGGCGCAGGCTTCAGACGAAGTGGTCGAGAAGGTTCTGAACGCCCGTGAGATCGAGTCGCTCCGTTTTGGATACAGAGAAAATGTGAACGACATGCACCTGGCGCATGTGCGCGAGCTGCCCCATGTCCTGCCGCAGATTTTTTCAGACGCCGCGGGTCGTGCGCGCGAGGCGGGTTTCGACGGCGTTGAGCTGCATTACGCACACGCTTACACAATGGCCGGGTTTCTTAGCGCTTTGAATACTCGGGATGATGGGTACGGCGGAGACAGAGAGAATCGCGCCCGCTTGCCTCTCGATGTTTTTCGCACGGTGCGCAAACGCGTGGGCAACGATTACGTGGTTGGCGTCCGCTTTCTGGGTGATGAAGTAATTGCCGACGGCAATCGTGTTGACGATGCGATCTATTTCGGGGTTGAGTTTGCTCGAGCGGGCTTCGACTTTCTTTCGCTCTCAAAGGGCGGCAAGTTTGAAGACGCGTCGCAGCCGAAAGTGGGCCAGGCGGTTTATCCATATACCGGCAGGAGCGGCTACGAATGCATGCCCACAGTCCTTTCCGATGCAGCCGGGCCCTTCCTGCGGAGTGTCCCTCTTGCTGAGGGTGTTAAGCGCGCGGTGCGCGCAGCGGGGTTTTCGACGCCGGTAGTTGCGACAGGCGGTATATCGACATTCGAACAGGCCGAAGCGATTCTGCGACAAGACCAGGCCGACATAGTCGGTCTCGCCAGGCAGGCCCTTGCCGATCCCGATTGGTTCCTTAAAGTGAAACTTGGGCGAGGCGATGAAGTAAGACGGTGCACGTACACAAACTATTGCGAAGCCCTCGACCAGGCCCACCGTCCGGTCACGTGCAAATTGTGGGATCGGGTTGATTTGGATGAACCGGGAATTTCGGCGATTGATGACGGACGCCGAAGATTACTCGCGCCCGAGTGGAAGAAATAGACGGCAGACGGCAGCGGCGGGCGGCAGGCGGCAGGCGGCAGCGGCAGTCGGCAGGATAAAACGAGATGATTATTGCTGCCGACTGCTCCCGCCGTCTGCCGTCTGACTCTCGTATCGCGCGATAAACTCCGGATCTCGCCGACGCAAGTCGTCGTCGTCAACTCGTCCGCTGCGTGTCATCAGCTCGTGGGCCAACTCCAGGGGACTCAAGTTCATATAGTCCCGGGCGTTTTCAAACCAGCGCATGCTATCAAAGGCAGCAGCCTGGTAGTCAGCGATTACCGGCTTGCGAGTTGACTCAAACCGAGCCAGGGCGTCTGCAACGCTGTCATTGGTCTCGAAGCACGTGTGCAGTGCGATTGCATCCTCCAGAGCGAGTTTGGTTCCTGAACCAATGGAGAAATGTGCTGTGTGCAGCGCGTCTCCGAGCATCACGAGATTCTCAAAAGACCAACGATCATTTTTTACCAACAGGAAATTGATCCAGTTTGATTTATTCGACAGCAAGGGTGCTCCATCCAGGTCTGCCTCGAACACTCTTTCGAGATAAGCCCTAGTCTCCGCATCGCCCATGTCGCCAAAGCCGGCTGCATTCCAAGTTTGCTGGTCGCACTCAATAATGAACGTGCTCGTGGTTTTGTTGAACTTATAGGAGTGGGCAGCGAAAACTCCGGCATCGTTTTGGCGAAACGTCAACGTCAGACCGTGGAATAACCTGTTGGTTCCGTACCAGATGTAGCGATTCGGACGAACATCGAGGTGGGGACGGAAGTGGTGCCCATACGCTTTTCTCACCGCGCTGTTCACCCCGTCTGCGGCGACCAGCAGATCGCACTCCTGGCGTAACGATTCCACCTCCGATACTTCCTGGCGAAATTTCAAATCAACGCCGAGACCTTCACCGCGTCTTTGCAGAATCTTCAACAGCTGCAGCCGCGCGATACCAGAGAAACTATTGCCGTGAATAGAAATCTTCTCGTCGCGATGGAGGACGTCAACGTTGTCCCAGGCCTCGAAGGTCTTTGTGATCTCGGCGTGCGACTCCGCGTCCGCAGCTCGCAAATTCGTTAAAGTCTTTCCGGAAAACACCACGCCCCAGCCGAACGTATCGTCCGGTCCATTACGTTCGTAGACGGTGATGTGATGCTCGGGGTTGGCTTTTTTCATCAGGATTGCGAAATACAATCCTGCGGGGCCGCCGCCGATGATGTTGATTTTCATTCCAGTAGGACGGGCATTCCTGCCTGTCCCAATTTGCTGTTGATTCAAAGTGAGAGACAAGACTGTCTGTCCTGCTGCGCTTCGTCAAACGCCTTCTTCAGCAAACCACTGAGACCGAGAGTGTCGGCCCACTGGTTCAAATAGGCTAGATCCAAACGCACCGCAGAGGCCCCGATCATACCGACGACATCGGTCCACTGGGTATTTGAAATTCCGCCGCCCGATTGATACCAACGCAGTTTGGCTAATATCGTGTCCTCGACGGTAGCGACGTAGACCATCTGGTCAACATCGGCCGCGATCCTCCTTAGTTCGCGACGCTCCAGTTGATTTCTGGAGAACGGATCGGATTTGGGGATAAAAATGTCCACTTTGAACACCGAGTCCAGGTGGATCGCGTTAAATGATTGACGGTTATCAACGGCGACGCGTGCTGCCGACTCGTCAACATCAAAGTTGTCTTTGAGCGCGGTAATCAGAGGAACGACTTGATCAGGTTTTACGTCGGCAACGATATCTATGTCGGCGGTTGAGCGGTACATGCCGTGAAGTGAACTGGCAAGCGAACCGACGAGCACGTAGTTGATCTTCTGCTGCTCCAGAATCCTGGCAACCTGTGACAAAACCGCGAAAGGACTTTCCATGGCTCGATTAGTATCCTTCAACCTGTGGGTCAAAACCGTATGCTGATCACTTGTTCGCGCGGAAGCACACGGGCAATGAATCTTCTGCGCCGATCTTCGTCGGTCGCTTCGGGAAAGTGGTGAATAATATCGGCGAGAACCATCTGGCGGGTCACTTCAGTCAATTCGAAAGCCAACGCCAGCCGCTTCCAACCGGGCACCCGACGCATTAACTCAAACTGGATTTGTTGAGCTGCAACTGTCGTGTCCATAGACAAGGTTTCATCTCTTGGTATGTGGCCTAACGAACAGGAATGTCGGTCCTACTGTTCCTTCATTAACTGACTAGCGATGATTAGTTTCTGGATTTCAGAAGTGCCTTCATAGATTCTGAGCGCGCGCACGTCGCGATACAGTCGTTCGACGATGCTGCCGCGCAGGAGTCCTGACCCCCCGTGGATCTGCACCGCTTGATCGATGATTCTGCACGCCGCTTCCGTAGCGAATAGTTTTGCCTCGCTTGCTTCGCGAGTCACGCGTGCGGCACCCGTGTCCTTCAAATGAGCGGCGCGATAAACCAGCAGCCGGGCAGCGTCGAGCTCAGTAACCATGTCGGCAAGTTTTTCCTGGATCAACTGGTGTTCGCCCAGCAGCCGTCCAAACTGTTTCCGACTGCCGGCATATCGAACCGATTCATCGAGCGCACGCCGCGCCATACCGCAGGCCGCAGCGCCAACGCTGGCGCGAAAAGTGTCCATCGTTCGCATCGCCAGCAAAAAGCCATCGCCTTCGGCTCCCAACATGTTTTCAGCGGGCACGCGACAACCTTTGAATTCCAGCTCCCCAATCGGATGCGCTGCGATCATTGCGGTGCGTTCGACCACACTAAGACCAGCCATTTTGGCCCCGACTATGAATGCCGATAACAAAGCGCGGCCGTTTGCATCCGTGCCTGTACGCGCAAACACCGTGTAGAAATCGGCAACTCCGGCGTTTGAAATGAAACGCTTGCTGCCGTCAATCACATACGTATCGCCGTCGCGTTGAGCTGTTGTTTTGATGGCTGCGACATCGGACCCGGCATCAGGTTCGGTCAAAGCGAAAGCTGCGATCGCCTTACCTTCCGATGCTCGCGCCAACCAGAAATCGCGCACATGCTCAGGCGCAGCGAGGCTGATTGCGTAGGTGCCGAGTCCCTGCATAACAAAGGCGAGGTCAGCGAGCGGAGAAGAGTAGGAAAGGGCCTCGCGAATCAGGCAGAGGGCGCGCACGTCCAGATTCTTCCCCGGCGAAGCAACTGCATAGCTGAGCACGCGCGCCTCGGCCAGCGCGGCGATGAATTCACGAAGTTGTGCGTCGGTGTCGCGCTCTTCCGCCGCTCGCGGCTCAATCTCCTGCGCGACAAATGCATGAATGTCAGCCGCGACGGTGCGGTGTTCAGCAGTGAAGAAGGGAAGTTGGTCGATGAACTTATCCATAAGCCTCTGTTTTGGAAGTGCGCGGGTTAGTTGAATTTGGGTTTGCGTTTGGCAACAAACGCTTCATAAGCCTCGCGATAATCGGGGTGCTGCATGCAAATGGCCTGCGCTTGTGCTTCGCATTCAAGCGCCTGGCCAAGGTTCATGTTCATTTCCCGGTTAAGCATTTCTTTGGTTTTGGCCAGCGCGAAAGTCGGGCCGGCAGCGAGACGCTCAGCCAGTTCGTTCGTTGCCGTCGCCAACTGGTCGCCTGCGACCACTTGATTATACAGTCCGATAGATAATGCCTCTGCCGCGGAAATGAAATCCCCGGTGTAAAGCAGTTCGGTCGCCTTTGCCAGGCCCACCACGCGGGGTAGCAGATAGGCGGCCCCCATATCCGCGCCCGACAATCCAACCTTAACAAATAAAAAAGCAATCTTCGCCTGCTCGCTCGCGATACGAATGTCTGAGGCTAAAGCGATGCATGCACCCGCGCCGGCAGTGGTTCCGTTCAAACTGGCGATGACTGGCTTTGGCAGAGCGCGAATGTTGGCAATGAGTTCGCACGTCATGCGGGTAAACTCCAACAGGCCTTCTATGTCGCGGCTGAAGAGCTCACCAATGATGTCGTGCACATCGCCCCCTGAACAAAAGGCGCGACCTGCGCCAGTGATAACTACCGAACGCACGTTACTTTCATCTTGGAGCGCGGCGAATGTATCGGTCAGTTCGCGGTAGACTTCAAAAGTTAACGCGTTGAGGCGCTCGGGCCGGTTGAGCGTGATGGTGGCGACGCCACTCTCTGCCACTTCATAACGGAAACTGGTCGGTGCTTTCATGTTGCGTTCTGATTGGATGTCACGGGGTTTCTAATACCTTCGCCGATCGGATCAGGACCGCCACAGCTTCGATCTCAACCTTCGCCGCATCTTCCAGTAAACCTTTTACTTCAACCAGCGCCATGGCAGGAAAATGTCGGCCCATGTGCACGCGGTAAGTGTCGCCCACGGCTTTCAGGTTTGTGGTGTATTCATTCTTGTCCGTCACATAAATAACCAGCCGGGCAATTTCATCGGCAGTGCCGCCGGCATCTTTGACGACTGTCACCACATTCGCAAGGGCGCGATCAAATTGCTCGACAAAGTTTGCGCTGACAATTTGCTGGTTCTCGTCGCAACCAATCTGGCCGGCGATGAACAAGAGTTGGTCCGAAGTATTCGCCAAAACACCGTGCGAAAAACCCTTTGGCCTGCCGAGTGATGGGGGATTTATCAGCTTGAATGTCATAAGAAAACCGGCTGGACTTGAGTTAGCAAGTTATTAGATTCTGACGTATGGAGCAAGGTCAAATGTAACGCAAGATGCTGGCGACGCAAACCAACAGTTTGCGCTACATAACAAGAAAAAAGGCCGCCTCGTGAAAGGCGGCCTTTGGTGCTTAATCTCAAAACGCGTTGATTACAACACTTTATCCAGGCGCGAAGCCAGCTGGTTCGCCAGGTTGCCGTTTGGATCGAGGCCACCGATCGGCTCGCTCGGATTTCCCTGCTTGTCAATAATCACAATCGAGGGCAATTGATCGATGCCAAACTTTTTCGAGGTCACGCCATCCGGATCGCGCAGCACAGTCACCTTCAGTCCATACTTCTGAGCAAATCCGCGCAGCTGCTCGTTACTCGCAAAATTCTTCGATTTTGGATCTTCCGATTCAGTGCTTACCCAATAGACCACCACGCCGCGGTCGCTGTATTCGTCAGCGAGTTTTCGAATACCTTGTAACTGATTCTTAGACAGCGGCAGCCACGAGGCGCCAAAAGCAAGCACGACAACTTCGCCGCGCAGGCTCTCCGAAGTAATTGTTTGGCCGTCAGTTGAACCCAGGGAAAAGTCCACCGGGCCAGCGTCGCGATTCTGGGCCAGAACCAGTGACGAGCTCAGCACCAACGCCATCAAAAGGGCCAGGGGGGAATTTCGTTTTCGCATTTGCTCTCCTTTGCCCAACCAGTTGGTCGGGCAGTGCATTGGATGAAGGGCGGAGTCTTTTAGTTGGACATGTCAGCTAGAGCCCTGTTTTGCTACTTCTGCTCGCAAACCCCTGGTTCCGGAGGCGAAACGCCAAAGATCTCTTCGTGCAAAACGCGGTAATCATCCCACGTGTCCATGTCGCGCGCAATATATTTCGATTTCACTGCAATCCGCTGCACGAGCGCTGAATTGACCTGGAAGAGTTGCCTGAGGCCGCGTTGGCGATCGAGGTTAAGCAATGCATCCCGAAAACTGATATCCGCCAGCACAGGATGCCCGCCGCGATTCTCAAAAGTGGGCACCAGCAACTTTGCGCCGGTTTGCCATTTCTCGATGAGTTGGGCCACTACTGATGGCGGAACCGCAGGATGATCAGCCGGCGTGACCAGCACAGCCTGAGTTTGATCAGGGAGTTGGGCCACACCGCAGCCGATCGAATCGCCCATTTCACTCTCCGGCTCGGGATTGATCGCCAACGTTACGTTTGCACCCGCGAGATGATTCCTCAACTTCTCCGCGGCTGAGTCCTGGCCCACCACGACGACTACGCTTTCCACTCCGCCACTTCGGAGATTCGCGATACACGCGTCGATCACAGTGCTATTGCCGAAAGGAAGCAGGGGCTTGAAAGCGCCCATGCGTCTTGAGCGTCCGGCAGCAAGCACTATGGCGGCGATGCCCTTCATGACGAGAGATTAACCACAAAGACAAGAAGGCACCAGGAAACAGGAATACAGAGAACGAAAAGGCGTGGGGCATGCCCGCCTTCCTCACTGCTAAAGGGTTGCGTTTATATAGAGCCTGACGACCTTGAGAATTAACCCGGAAGACGTGCAGTAAGGAAGGTGGGCTTGCCCACGCTTTCTTTTTGGTCAGCACAATTCCTGGAGTGCCCGAAGCGTGTATTCGCGCGCCATTTGTTTGCGCCAGTTCATGACAAAATCGGTGTTGTCGAGCGGGCGGGCTTTGATGTAGGCAGCTTCGGCGGCGGCGTGAATACTGGCGCTGTCGAGCGGTTGGCCCACCAAGGCGTCTCGAGCGTCATTGATCTCCATTGGGGCCGGCGCGATGCCTCCGAGAATCAGCTTGGCATTTGTAACAGAACCTGCCTGGTCCAGCTGAACAAAGGCAGCAACTCCCAGCACCGGAAAATCAAACGCCCCACGACGGCGAAGCTTCTGGTACGAAGCGCGCCAACCATTGAGTGGCGGCAAATGAATATCAACCAGCAATTCATCGGGTCGCTTATGCAGGTAATCGATGCCGTCATCGTTATAGAAACCAGCGGCGTCGATCATTCGTTCACCCAGGGTTGAGGCCAGACGGAACTTTGCGCCGATAGCCACCATCACCGGCACAAGATCGGACGACTGAACCGCCCAGCATTTCGAGCTGCCGGGCGCCACCCAGCAAACATCGCCGTCCTTCTTTAAACAGAAATTGATGCCTTTGCGCCACTCGTAATTCTGATCGTAATAGTTGCACCGCGTGTCCAAAAGAAGGTTACCGCCGATGGTGCCCATGTTTCGGAGAAGTGGCGTGGAGATGGTGCGTGCCGCATGAGCTACAACTGGATAGTCGCGATTGATTAGCGGATGCTCAACGATGTCAGTAAGCGTGACCGAAGCACCGATCCTGACGCCAGTCTTTCCATCTCCCGTTATTTGATTCAGCTCCGATACACGCATCACCGAGATCACAGTCCTGGGCGTCTGCTGACGGCGCTTCATGTTTGGATAAAGGTCCGTCCCGCCGGCGACAAACTGCCCCTCTGGCCCGGAGCCGGCCATGATCTTTACCGCCTCCACGATTTCTCGCGGTCTGCGGTAGTCAAATTTGGGAAGTCGCATCATAACAACCGTAACCCCAGCTCAAATGACGTCCTAAACCTTCTTGTAGACATTGCTTAGTTCCTTAAAGAACTTATCGCGCTTCTCCTCATAGTTGTTCTTTATAGGTCGTCAGCGCATCTTTCGTGAACTTTCGTGCCGCCACATGTTCAGATTTGTAAACCGCGAATATCGAACACCTTTAGCGTTCCTAAGCCCGCTTCTTTTCCTCAAGCTTCAATTCTGGATGACGTTTGAGGAAACCGCCCCGCTTCATCTTGTACCGTCCGGGTTTGAGCATGTCATCGTCCGTCCAACCGCGCTTTAGGCCCACCTCATAATCCTCTTGGGTGACGACCAGTTCGACCTCTTCGAGCGGCTCGGATTTCTCATCTTTCTTGTTCTTCATATAACCTTCTTTCCGACGGTGTCGGCGGTCGCGCCGAGATGATTCGAATAGCATTGCCTACTCGTTCGGCAAAGACGACGAATAAGATGCGGGTCGCCGAGTACCCAATAATGAAAAATCGGAGTTCGTCATGCGCGTGTTTGACGTCCTGGCCCTCAACGGCATTCGGGTCATAGAAAACCTCGGTGGCTTCTCCAAAAGTTACGCCATGCTTCTCAATATTTCCAAGCGCCTTCTGATCATCCCATTCAAATCGCACGACGAATCCTCAATCTCCCTCACGAGTGCACTGCCACTCGCGGCATCTCTTTCCCATCGCCGCCTTCAGCTGGTGTCAATACACGCAATGGCTCGGGCCATTCAACTTCCGGCACGGAAGTTGGACCATAACGCCCTTCGCGGCCGCGAGCTTTCTCCTTCAACGCTTTCAAAACCTTTTCGGGCGTAATTGGCACTTCATCAATGCGCACACCGACCGCGTCGTAAACCGCATTCGCAACTGCAGGCGGCACCGGTAGCAATGGCCCCTGGCCAACTTCCTTCGCCCCATACGGTCCATTCGGGTCAGGATCTTCAATCAGGTAGGTCTTGACGTCGCACATTTCCATCGTCGTCGGGCTCTTGTATTCCAGCAGGGACGGAAACTTATGAACGACGTTGCGATTCGCGCGGTAGACCATCTCCTCCATCAGAATTTCTCCCAGCCCCATGTAGACGCTGCCTTCCACCTGGCCCATCACCAGCATCGGATTTATCGACTTGCCGATGTCGTGCGCTATCCAAACCCTCTCGACGACCACCATTCCCGTTGACGGATCAACATCAACTTCCGCAATCGCTGCAGAATAACTGTACGCCGGCGATGGTCCCACGCCCGCGCCCTTGTAACGGCCGGGCGAACGCGGCGGCGAGTAGGATCCAACGGTTCCAATCGTGCCAAACTTGGATTCAGCCAGCACCACTGCTTCCGCAAACGTAACGCCCACCTCAGGATTCTCAACGTCGAACACGCGGCGTTCGGCTAACGAAAGGTTTTCAATCGGAACTTTCAATTTCTCCGCAACTGCCATCACTAACAGCTCGCGCGCACGCTCTGCAGCCTGAATGGCAGCATTCCCAGTCATCAAAGTGACGCGACTGGAATAGCTGCCAAGGTCCACCGGTGTCAAATCCGTATCTGCGGTGATCACCCGAATGTCGAACGGATCAATTCCTAAGACCTCCGCCACGATGTACGCCAGAATAGAATCGGAGCCCTGCCCGATGTCGGTGGAGCCGCACATTACGCAGACACCGCCCTGTCGATCGAGTCGCAACTGCACGCCTGATTGCGGCATGTTGTTCCAGTAGATTGGCAGACCCGCGCCGCAGATGTAGGAACTGCAGGCGATCCCGATGCCTTTTCCGTAAGGCAGTTTGCGTTGCTGAGGATTCCAACCCGAAAACTTATTGTTCCAGTCTGAACCTTCAACAATCTTGTCGAGACATTGGCCCAGACCCATGCTCCCGATGCGCAGGTAATTCGCGGTAACTGAATCGGGTTTGACCAGGTTCGCGCGACGCATCGCCGCCGGATCCAGTTTTAACTGTTCAGCGATCTTATCGATCTGAACCTCAAGGCCGAAGCGTGGTTGCGGAGTTCCATGTCCACGCTTTGGACCGCACGGTGGCTTGTTGGTAAAAGCGCGCAGTCCCTGAAACTTGTAGCGCGGCACGTCATAAGTAACTGTCTGCAGGGCGCCAGTGTAGAAAGTGCTGGCTACGCCGTAACTTCCATATGCGCCGCCGTCAAGAAATGTTTGAAAGTGCATGCCGGTGATCGCGCCGTCTTTTTTCACTCCGGTTTTCACGTGCATCAACACCGGATGACGGCCGCGGTGGCAATAGAAAACTTCCTCGCGCGTGAGGGTCACTTTCACCGGACGCCCGGTCAGCATCGACAACTTGCAAACAACTACTTCGTGATTGAACGGATCACTTTTGCCGCCAAAGCCGCCGCCATTTGGCGTGGCGATGACGCGGATGTGGCTGGCGGGCAACTCCAAAACTTTGGCGAGCGCGCGATGGACGTAGTGTGGCGTTTGCGTAGAACTCCAGAGCGTCAGCTTGTTGTCAGGATCAAAATTGCCGACCGCCGCGTGCTGCTCCATCGGTAAGTGAGTATTGCCCTCATAGAAAAAAGTGTCTTCCCGCACGAGGTCGGCGAGGGCGAATCCGTCTTCCACATTGCCAAATTCCAGCGAAACTTTCTTATGCACGTTTCCGGCGTCGCCATACTCGTGGATCACTGGATCATCGATGAGTATCGCTTCCTCGATCGAAGAGATCGTACTCAGAGGTTCATACTCGACCTCAATCAGATTCATCGCGTCAAACGCGACGTCTTCATCGATAGCGGCCACCGCCGCCACGGGGTCTCCGATGAAACGTACCTTGTCGATGCATAGTGCATGCTCGTCCTGGCTGACAGGCAAAATGCCGTAGGAGTTAGGCAGATCTTTTCCGGTGATAACGGAAATCACACCAGGCAGCGCCAGCGCTTTGGAGATATCGATGTTTTTTATTAATGCATGAGGGAAGTGGCTGCGCAGCATTTTGCAGAAAAGCATGCGCGGTAAAACGATGTCGTCGGCAAACTTAGTCTGGCCGGTACACTTCGCCCGCGCATCGACTTTCCGAAAAGGCTTGCCGACCACGTTGAGGGGTTTCCCGTTGTTGTTTCCGTTCCTGGCCATATCAAATCAAATTCAGCCGCAGATACACGCAGATAGACGCGGATCACACATAGGACCTGCAAAAGTCAGTCTCTTAGTCTTATCCGCGGAAATTCGCGTTAATCCGCGGCTGGTCTATTCGTAGCCGTAGACACTTTCGCGCGGCAACTCGGCCTCTTCGCCTCGCATGCGCGCGGCGGCAAGTTCCACAGCTTCGTAAATCTTGATGTATCCGGTGCACCGGCAGAGGTTCCCTGACAAGGCATCTTTGATTACGTCGCGCGAGGGATTCGGATCTTTCTGCAGCAGTTCTTCCGCTACCAGCAGAAATCCGGGAGTGCAATATCCACATTGCGCTGCACCGGTATCCGCAAATGTTTCCTGCAATGGATGGAGTTGCGCGCCTTCAGCCATTCCCTCGATCGTTTTCACTTCCTGACCTTCCGCGTCGAGGCCTAACATCAAACAGGAAAGTATCGCTCGGCCGTTAACCAGCACGGTGCAGGTGCCACATTCGCCCAGCTCGCATCCGTGCTTGGTGCCCATCAAACCAAGATCTTCACGCAAAACCTCGAGCAAAGTCTTGTGTGGTGCGAAGGCAACCTCCGCGGGTTCACCATTCAACGCAAACTGAATATGGGCCTTCTGTTTATTTTGATCCGACATGCCTGGTGGGATTGATTCTAGCAAAGGAGGGAGGAAACCGCAGTTCGTCCATCTCTAACCCTTGGTCGAGGCTGCGTCTTTCTTTGTCTTATTCAGCACGATGTTGTCGATTAGTCGCGTCTTGCCGACGTAAGCCGCAACGGCGATGAGTATCGGGCGTTCGTCGAGCCTGTCGAGGCGTTCAAGTGTTTCCGCGTCCACCACGCTGACGTAGTCCAGACGAACGCGCGGTTCGGTCTCGATAGTTTTGCGAACTGTGTCAGCCAGTTTGCCGGCGTGATGCTCGCCTTTCTTGTAGGCTTCCTTGGCTTGCTTGAGGCCGCGATGAATCACCGAAGCGGCTTCCTGCTCTTCGGCGTCCAGATAAAGATTGCGGGATGAAATGGCGAGCCCTGAATCCTCGCGAACGGTCGGAAGGACGACAATCTCAGAATCAAACGCAAGATCGCGCACCATTCGTTTGATGATCACTGCTTGCTGGGCATCTTTCTGGCCGAAGAAAGCAAAGTCAGGACGAATGGTATTGAAGAGTATTGAAACCACGGTTGCCACGCCGCGAAAGTGCCCGGGCCTGGTTTCGCCTTCCAGCAGTTTTGAGAGGCCGCCAACGTTCACATAGGTAGAAAAATCCTTTGGATAAATCTCTTCCAGGGGCGGAGCAAAAATGTAGTCAACGTTGTAGTCGGTGAGCAATGCAGTGTCTTTGGTCAAATCGCGCGGGTAGTGTTCAAAATCTTCGCTTGGGCCGAACTGAGTAGGATTGACGAAAACTGAGACGACTACTACGTCGCACATACGCCGCGCTTCGCGGACAAGGCTGAGATGGCCTTCATGCAGAGCCCCCATGGTGGGCACTAACCCGATACTGCGATCCTGATCGCGGCGAATTTTGCGCGCGACGGAACTCATGCGCTGACGGCGATTAATGATCTCCATAAACTGTAAATGGTGAATAGTAAATCGTGAATAGTTAAGCCAAGGTCTCAGTCACCGTAGGGAAGCTCAAGCGTTCTGCACTATTTAGGATTGACGTCCTCTTTCAGCTTAAGCTCAGCAGATGCCTCCGCGGGCAGCGCATACGATTCGGCGTCTGACGGATAGTTTCCGCTACGAACGTCGTCCGCATAACGCGTGACGGCTTCTGACATCACTTCAACCAGATTTGCGTACGGCCTGACGAATCGTGCCAGTTTGCCAAAACCTAATCCCAGCATGTCATGAAGCACGAGCACTTGAATGTCACACCCAGCGCCCGCACCAATGCCGATCGTAGGGATGCTGACCGTTTCAGTAATCAGCTGTGCAATTTCACGCGGCACCACCTCGAGCACGATCGCAAACGCGCCCGCATCTTCGAGTGCTCGGGCATCATCGACCAGTTGGCGCGCAGCCTCCGCAGTCTTCCCTTGCACGCGGTAAGCGCCGAGCTTGTTAATGGACTGCGGGGTTAATCCGATATGGCCCATCACTGCGATTTCTTCGTCAACCAATCGCTTCACCAGTTGGACGCGTTTGTGGCCGCCTTCCAGCTTGACCGCTTCCGCTCCACCTTCTTTTACGAGTCGCAATGCATTTCGCACGGCGTCATCCGCGCCGGTGTGAAATGAACCATAGGGCATGTCCGCCACCAGCAGGGCGCGTTGGACCGCACGACGTACCGCCTTCAAATGGATCAAAATCTCTTCCAGCGTGACCGGCACTGTGTTTCCGTAGCCCAGCACGACATTCCCCAGACTGTCGCCAACCAGAATGATATCTATGCCGGCTTCATCCACGATGCGCGCGGTCGGATAGTCGTAGGCGGTTAAACAGACCAATCGCTCGCCTCGTTGTTTGCTGACCTTCAGAGACGGCGCGTTTACTTTTTCAGGACGCTCAGGCTTGAGATACGGCATATTTCAACTCGCTGGCCACGCACAGGCGGGCCAATTTTAGTCGCCAATAATCGGCCAATTTCGGAGCTTTGGAAGGTTGGTTTGCAAGTATGGGGGCATTATAACGGCAAAATTGAAAAAAGGGGAAAAACCAATCGGGGGTTCGGGTTTCCGAGTTTCAAGTTTCAGGTTCGCTTGACTAGCTTTGCCTCAAAACTACATGGGTCGCTATGTCTATTGGGTCATGAGGACCACCCGCTACCGCAGGTGGTACTGACCTCATGTCACCAGGACTTTTGAGGCAAGCTCGTTTGACTTAACCGCGTCCGGAACTCGAAACTCGAAACTCGAAACTCGAAACTATCTCTGGACTGCATTCGGATTCCAAAGCTTCACCTCGGAATCGTCATCAAGCTTTTCGAGCAACTCAGCCATTGTCTGATTAAGCCTGGGATGAACGAGCTGGGGCGCCAATTCGGCGAGCGGAACTAAAACAAAGCGGCGGCGATGAAGCCGGGCGTGCGGCAATGTCAACGTTGGAGTATCGCAAGTCTCAGTGCCGTAAAGCAGCAGGTCGAGGTCGATTGTGCGAGGTCCTTTAGCGATGTCTCGAGTGCGCCCCAGAGAACGCTCCACTTCCAATAATCGGTTCATTAAATGCGCGGGATTGGTAAGCGAGTCGACACTTAGTTCCGCGACCATATTGAGGAAAGGTGGCTGCGGAAAGGTTTCCACTGCTTCAGTTTCATAAATCCGGGATAATCGAGTGACGAACAGTCCTGCGTCGGTCATCGCTCGGATGGTTAGGAGAAGATTACCCGCGCGGTCACCAAGATTGGATCCGAGGCCGATGTAGATTGGAAGCATAAGACAACAGTAGATAGCAAAACAGTAGACAGCAAACAGTAGACAGTAAACAGCCGGATGATGCCAAGTGAGTATAGAATGATGGTGCACCGGCGATCGAAGAATAGAAACTGAGTTTCGAAATAAACCGTATCTTTGCTGTTTGCTGTTTGCTGTTTGCTGTTT
>Ga0190272_10000079_pt1 | contig 67265 bp, 52 predicted proteins | sample Popmic504T_FD_133746 | JGI IMG/M metagenome (GOLD analysis project Ga0190272, IMG submission 133746) | Populus adjacent soil microbial communities from riparian zone of Shoshone River, Wyoming, USA - 504 T | ecosystem: Environmental > Terrestrial > Soil > Riparian zone | place: USA: Wyoming... | reverse complement strand
CCGACCAACTACCAGCTGGTAGGTCACTTAATCCGGGGCAGTACCTACCCTTTCCCGTGGCTCCTGGGCGACTTTACCAGAGTCGGCTACTATGAACAGGGCAACATGCCTGAAAAGGTTGACGGTGACTTTTTGATTGTGCAAGAGAACAAGATCCAGGATGTCGAACGCAAGCTGACCGATTCTTATTTTACGGAACCATTGACTATTCGGCCTTACCAGGACACTTCGAAGCTCTACTTGAGAGCGAAGGTGTTTCAGAGCTTATTTCCGGGCCGTGCCCCGGAGTTCAACGGAAAGCCAGCTACTCCATGAGCCGGTTCGAAGATACCCGTCTAATATGAAGTGGCTGTCGGCGGGACTTACTTTCGTTAATGTATCGACGGTTTGCGGTCTCCTTCTGGGGTATGCCGGTCACGGCCTGAGCAAGACGGTCGCGCTCGTCTCTGTAGTGTTTGGTTTGGCAGCAGCTCTTCTGGCGTTTTGGAAGACTGATTCCTCGCGAATGCCGGCGCTAGCGACTGGCGCGCACTCAACCTCAACGTCGGAATTCAAACTGGCTCGAGGCGGTCGCCAGGACCGGGGAAGCGCCAAAAATGTGACGCCCTCGCAACGGTATCGATGGATTTGGCTCTGGCTCGTGGTCGCCATCTTTGCCATTTTCGCCATCCGCTCTTTCTGCAACGTCCTGTTCATCGACGGCAATGAGCTAAAGATTCAATCCCCCAATAACCTCGGCGACCTGTCGCTCCACCTGGCCTACATAAATAACTTTGCCAGTGGCGTAGCTCTCTGGCCGGACAATCCCATCTATGTCTTCAGCAAGCTCAGGTATCCCGCGGGCATCGACTTGTTCAATGCCATCCTGGTCTGCCTTGGTCAGGACGTAATTCGCGGCCTTGTTTGGACCGGGCTGCTTGCGTCAGCCGCACTCTGTTACGCACTCTTCCGCTGGGGCGGCACCTTCACCATCGCCGGCTTCCTCTTCAACGGCGGTTTGGCCGGGTTCCAATTCTTTAAGACCTATAAATGGCTGGACTATCAGGGCGTTCCTTTTATCGGCTGGAAAAGCCTGGCCCTGGCGATGCTGGTCACCCAGCGCGGTCTGCTCTACGCTTTGCCCGCCGGCCTTCTTCTCCTTTACCACTGGCGCGCGAAATTTTTCCCGCGGACGGATCCGTCCGGCGTGGCGAAAAAGCCTCCCCTTCCATTTTGGCTGGAGGTGTCGCTTTACGCCACCATGCCGCTCTTCCACGTTCATACCTTCATGGCTCTCAGCGTGGTCCTGCTGTTCCTGTTTCTTTTCCTGTTGCGAAATGTCCCCGCGCGCAAGCATTTGGCCTTCCTGGCCATCGCGGCCTTTCTGCCTGCGACTTTTTTCGTCTGGCTGGTCACAGATCACTTTCATGCGGGGTCTGTCATGCAGTGGAATCCTGGCTGGGTGCAGAACAACGGCGATTTTGCCCGCCCTCTTGCCGCTTTTGCCAGTCCGGGCACTCCGGCCGGCGCGGCTGCGGCGCCAGTGTCCGGTTTCATTGGGATGTTAAAGCACTTCCTCCAGTTTTGGTTGATCAACTTTGGCCTCACTATCCCGCTGATCATCGCGTTGCTGGCCTTGATTGGAGTGCGGGCCTGGAGGGAAAAAGACGAGCCCGCCCCGGTAAAAATCTACCTGGTCGCGTTTCTGGGGGTACTGGCCCTGGGGATCGTTGCGTTCGCCACCCTGTTCGCTCATTTCTCGTTAGGGTTCTCTTTGTTTGTCACCCTGGCGGTGATCCCACCGGTCGCTTTGGCGGCACTGGTCTTGCCGGCTACTATCCTGCTGCAGCGCGATTGGAAGCAGACGATCCCCATTAGCACTCCCCTCGCCTTCGTCATTCCCGCGGTCGCGCTCTTTGTTTTCGCCTGCCTGGTCAAGACCGCGCCATGGGAATGGGACAACATCAAGCTGATCATCTGGGCTTACCTGCTTGTGCTCCCTTTTCTCTGGAGCGAGATCATCTCGCGGTGGGTTTTTCCGGTCCGAGCGGTCGTTTGCGTGGTGCTTTTCGGCTCGGGTTTTATAACTCTCTTCGGCGGGCTGGCCGCGGGTCGCACCGGCTTCGGTCTGGCTAACCGTGCCGAGTTGGACGGGGTGGGGGCGGCCGTTCGTCAATTGCCCGTCGAGGCCCGCTATGCCGCCTTCCCGGTCTATAATCATCCAGTTCTGCTGCAAGGGCGAAAAGTTGTCCTGGGATATCCGGGTCATGTTTGGACCCAGGGTTTCCACTATGGGGAGGAGTCCGCGAAGCTTACGGCGCTCATGCAAGGAGCGCCGGATTGGAAGGAAAAAGCCCGCGCTTTGCGGGTGCGCTACCTGTTCTGGGGTCGGGAGGAGAAAGCAAATTACGCGCAGAGCAAGCGTCCTTGGGAGCAGGAATCAAAGCTGGTCGCGAGCGGCGACTGGGGCGCCATTTATGACCTCGAATCTCCGCGAAACCCCGTCCCGGTCCTTCCCAGTCCCTCAGTCACTCCAGTCCCCGCGGTCCCTCTGACCCCTTCGATCACTCCGAGCCCAGCGAGCCCTGCGAGCACTCGAAGCCCATAACGGGAAGATTTACGCGGGGCCAAGCCACCCCGGCGCCACACCTGTTACAACCCACGCTCCGGCTGCGCGACGAGGTCTTTCTCCGGCCGATCAAATTCAACGTTTTTTCCCCGCTGAAAACGCAACCTTGTCCGGACACCCGCGGCCACAATATGGCAACCGATCGCAAAAGTTCGCCGCCACGTCACGCCGGATACCTTTTGTTCGCCGGCCAGGCGCGGTCGTTCGCTCGCGGGCACTTCGCAAATTGCGGCGCCCAATCTCGCTGCGGCCACCTGCGATTCGATCGTCCAGCCAAATGTTTTCTCCTGGGGGGCGATCGCATCAAATAATTCGACCTCGATCAGGCGAAGCGGCGCCAGATCCTTGAACCAGCGGCCGGTCAGGACCCCGCACCAGAGAGCCAGCGCGAAATTTGCGACGACATGGGAGAACCTCATCGGGCGCCAGTTGCTCCACTGCCCGGTTCGCGCCCCGAGCACAAACGGGTAACCCTGCTCATAGGCGGCCACGAGCGTGCGCAAGTCCTGCGGATCGCTTGCGCCATCCCCAGCGAAAAAGAGATAAGCACGCAACGATGGGAAGGCCGGCGCCACCAGATCAATCGCCTTTTGACAGCCGTAACCGTACCCACGCTCACTGGTCTCGGCCACCAGAACGCCGCGGGCCCGTGCCACTTCCGCCGTCCCGTCCGACGATCCATTAACGCCGACCACGACCACGAATTCTTCAGGATCGATCGTGCGTGAGATCTCATCGAGGACGTGGCCAATACACTCCTCTTCGTCGCAAGCCGGAATGATGACGGCAAATCGTGGTCGGGGTGATTGCTCCGGACGTTGCACGACTTGAGAAATTAGATGTTATTCGCCAGCCGCGAAATTCGCCACCCCGCTCAAAACAAGCTGGCCTTCCGCAACCGGCACGCCGCCTACTCTGGCTTCGACTTTAAATTGCACCAAGTCGCCCACATGCGCCAACTTTTCGGCGCGAAGATCTATCCGCTCCCCGGGTCGAATGGCTCGAAAGAATTTCATGCTCCGGATCGCGGAAAGAAGGAACATGGGCCTTGCGTTTTCGGAGTGAACCGACGCCGCGGCAATGCCGGCCGTTTGCGCGAGCGCCTCCGTCAGGATGACGCCGGGGACCAGCGGATTACCCGGAAAATGACCCGCAAAGATCGGATCGTCGGCGGCAAACGACGTCACCGCTTCCGCGGAAACACCGGGATTGCAGTTGACCAGCTCACGCACGAAAACAAACGGCGGGCGGTGCGGCAAACCGAGAAAAGGGAGGTCAGGGGAAACGCTTTCCGTCACACTTTCTTTCCGAAGTCCGGTTTGAAGACCTGACCGGCGCTTCGCGCCCGTTGCAGCCACAATCCGGTTTTCTTCTCAGCCATTGACGAAATAGACGAACTTCCAGCTTCCTCCGATACGGCGGACGCCCACGCGATACCCGGTATAGTTTAGGGATTCATCGGCAAACTGCGGCGGCGCCACCCAATACTCGCCTTTCTTCGCGAAGCGCTCCGTCAGGATGGCGTCGAGCTCAGTCCAGAGCCCGTTTTCATCCCAATACTGGAAAACTCCGTCGCCCGATTTTTCCGGATTGAGGCTGTAGCCAAAATCCGGCGTCATCATCGAAGCCAGCGTGTTGGCATCGTGCGCCGACACCGCTTTTTTCAGCCGCCCGACGAATGCCTGAAAGTCAATGTCATCGTTCTCGTCGCGCAACTCTGCTTTCGCCCGCTTCTTTACCGCGGCGTCCTTCTTTTCTTTATCGGACTTGAACATGCTGCAGCCGCTGAGGGCGATCGCTGAAATAAGAAAAAGGAAAACGATTTTTTTCATGTCAGGTGATCTTCTGTCAGGTTTGCCGATTGGATTCAAGGCTGACCTGCTCCCGGGCTGGGCGCGAGCAATTTTCCTCCTGAGCTTCTTGCTTTCCTGCGTTCCTGATTAAGTTTGGCACCACGCGCGCTCGGGTGGTGAAATGGCAGACACGTACGTTTGAGGGGCGTATGCCGCAAGGCATGGGGGTTCAAGTCCCCCCCCGAGCACCACTCCCCGCTGCACAACGGAACGTTCACCCTCGAGAGCTTTCGAGTTCTGCTTCCCGCTCCACGGCGAACCCGCAATAATACCGGAATGCCGGACAGGACTTCGCGCGAGCAAGTGATTACCGGCTCGGACAATGTCTCAATCACGGTTGCGGCATCGCAGCGCGAGCTCGTTTTCCGCTACCGTCCACCGTCGCCGAGCGAGAACGCCTTAAACATCCACGTTGCGCTCGGTACCCGCCGGCAGATCGGCGCGGCGATCCTCCCCTTCGCGCAACACGCGGAAGGATCGACTGTCTTCCTCCCTTTCAAAAGCGACCTCTTTCTGTCCGCTGAAATCAAGGCCGGGGAAATCGTTGGCTTTATCCGCAGATGGGAGCGCTGGCGCTGGAGCGATCGCGAGAGAACGCAGACCTTTAGTGTGTCCGGGCGGGACGGTGAATTCGTTCTTACCATTCCCCGCGCGCTGCTGGGCGGCGGGGAAAAAATCGACCTCGCGCTCTACGCGAAAGATCCGAACGCAAATGACGGATGGGGTTGGTTTTGGGGATGCTCGGATCGCACGGTCGATTCAGGGGTCGGCGACAAATACATCCCGCATTACCACGAGTTGCATTTGCAGTCCGTCATCCCAGGCGAATTTGAGGGGGTCGGTGGAGAATCGCTCGACGCGCCACGGGATCCTTCGCCTTCGCTTCGCTCCGCTCAGGATGACAGCGTCGCCGGAGGCTTTGGGCCCACTCTTACCTGGCGTTCCCGCCGGAACGCGGCAAAAACGAGAATTCGGATCTACCAACTGTTCGTTAGGCTGTTCGGCAATACGAATGAAACGCGCAAGCAAAACGGAACACTCGGGGAAAATGGCGTCGGCCGGTTTTCGGAAATCAATGAGGCGGCGCTCAGCTCGATCCAAAGCCTGGGATTTACGCACATCTGGCTCACCGGCGTTTTGCAACAAGCCACCGCGACAGATTATTCCGAGGTTGGCCAGCCAGCGGACGACACCGATTTATTAAAGGGCCTCGCCGGCAGTCCTTATGCGATCAAAGACTATTTTGACGTCTGCCCGGATTACGCGCAGCAACCGGCGAATCGGCTGAAGGAATTCCAGCAACTGCTCGAGCGGCTTCATGCACACGATCTCAAAGCGATCATCGATCTTGTCCCGAACCACGTGGCGCGAAGTTGCGACTCGTGCGTCAAGCCGGAATCCAAATTTGGCAGTTGTGGGCGCGATGGCGCGGGAGATGACATCACCAGGTTCTTCGATCCGCAGAACAACTTTTTCTACCTGATCCCGGACCTCAATGGTCCTCCCCTCCGCCTTCCTACTTGGAATGATGGCGTGCCTCTGAGCCCGACCTGCCAGGTGCCGGGCACAACGTGCGATGGACTTTTCGACGGAGAGAAAACTTTCGGGCGCGTCACCGGCAACAATGTCGTGAGTTGGACGCCTCACCTGAACGATTGGTATGAGACGGTGAAACTCAACTACGGCTTCGATTTTACCGACCCATCAAAATCCATCCGTGAGTATCCAAACGCCTGGGCGCCGGAGAAAGGCATCCCGGACACCTGGCGCAAAATGGATCGGGTGATCGAACACTGGCAATCGATGGGAGTGGACGGATTTCGTTGCGACATGTCGCACATGGTTCCTCCTGAATTCTGGTCGTGGGCGATCGCGCAGGCCCGCAGACGGCGCCCGGATGTTTTCTTCATGGGCGAAGCCTACGATGACGACCCGAGTAAAGTGCCGGGAAGCGATCCGGTGATTGCGAGTCTCAATTCGGGCAAGGGAAACGTCATGTTCGATTTGTTGAATGCCGGCTTCGACGCGGTTTACGACGCGCCGGTTTACCGTGCACTCAAGAGGATCTACGACGGCTCGGGCTGGGCCAACGATATCGACCGGGAGTTTGCTGACGGTTTCATTTGTCACAATTCGGTGCGCTACGCGGAAAACCACGACGAAGTCCGGCTCGCGGCGCCCTCGGAATGGGGAGGCGTCGGCATGGAGGTGGGCCGCCCGGTTTGCGCGATTCTTTATGGCATGTCGCGAGGCGCCATTATGCTCTACAACGGCCAGGAAGTCGGCGAACCGGCAGCGGGCGCGGAAGGTTTCGGGGGTGACGATGCCCGCACGAGCATCTTCGATTATTGGTCGATGCCCGAACTGGTGAAATGGGTCAACGGACATCGTTACGATGGCGCGCGTTTGTCCCCTGAGCAGAAAGCGCTGCGGGCTTTTTACGGCCGGTTGCTCAACCTGGTGGGAGAACCCGCATTTCAGGAGGGCGAATTTTTCCCGCTCAATCCGGCGAACCAGGAAAATCCCGGCTTCGGACGTTTGCCGGGCGAGCAAGCCAGCGGCCACTGGTTATACGCTTTCCTTCGCCATGATCGACTGAGCGGGCAAAAATTTCTGGTCCTGGCCAATCTTCACCCGACCAGCCCGCTGCGCGAGGTGCGCGTGCGCCTGCCGGAGGCTGCCATGCGTTTCCTTAATTTGCATGAAACCGCCGGCGAAGAAATCGAGCTTAGCGAGCGGCTTGGATCGGCACGGCCATCAAAAATACGCAGCACGGTGGCGGAAGCGGTCGGCACGGGAATTCCGATTTTAGAGATTCCGGCTCTGACGCCGCTCTATCTCGAATTTCGATTTACCCTTTCCGCGCCGGGCCGCCTCCGTTAACGTTCCGCCATGGAATCGCTCTACCTTGTCGTCTTAGGGTTCGCCGCACTCGTCGTTTTCATCATCTGCATTGTTGTTTTCAGATTTTTCAACTTTTGGCTGCGCGCGCGGCTCGCCAACGCGCCGGTGGGATTGTTCAAGATGTTCGGAATGAGTCTGCGCAAAGTGCCTGTTGGAATGATCGTCGACAATCGAATCACCGCGGTTAAGGCCGGCATCGATATTCCGAGTGACCCGCTCGAAGCCCATTATCTCGCCGGTGGCGACGTGACCCACGTCATCCTGGCGCTCATCGCCGCGGACAAGGCCGGCATCTCGCTCGATTTCAACCGGGCTTGCGCGATCGATCTCGCCACAAAAGGCACCGGCAAAACCGTCCTCGAAGCCGTGCGCACCAGCATCAACCCGAAAGTGATCGACGCACCCAGCGCCAATATGGGGCGGACCACGATCGATGGCGTGGCGCAGGATGGCATCGGCGTGAAAGTGAAAGCGCGCGTCACGGTGCGCTCTCACCTCGACCGGTTTGTCGGCGGCGCCACGGAAGAGACGATCATCGCGCGCGTCGGCGAGGGAATCGTCAGTTCGATCGGCTCGGCCGCTTCCTACAAAGACGTGCTGGAAAATCCAGATCGGATTTCGAAGACGGTTCTGGCCAAGGGTCTCGACAGCGGAACAGCCTTCGAAATCTTGTCGATCGACATCGCCGATGTGGATGTCGGCGAAAACATCGGCGCGAAACTTCAGACCGAGCAGGCCGAGGCTGACAAGCGTGTCGCGCAGGCCAAGGCTGAGGTGCGGCGCGCCGCGGCTGTCGCGGTCGAACAGGAAATGCGAGCGCGCACCCAGGAGATGCGCGCAAAAGTCGTCGAGGCTGAGGCGCTGGTGCCGCAAGCGATGGCGGACGCGTTTCGCTCCGGCAATCTCGGAATCATGGACTACGTCCGGATGAAAAATGTGCAGGCGGACACTTCCATGCGCGAATCGATCGCCGGCGGCGATAAACCGCGGACAGAAGGGGCAACCTAATAAGATCACTAAGCCCCTAAATCGTTAATTCGTTAGATGTTCGACAACCCCATCATCCTCCTCATCATCGTGGCGGCAGCGGTGTTGCGCTGGTTGTGGCAAAAAGCTGCCGCCGAGAAGGATCCGGAACGGCCCACGGCTCCCGACGAGCCGATTCCACCGAGTGGCGAGAGCCGAACGGAAGAGGAACGCATTCGCCGGTTTCTCGAAGCGCTCGGTCAACCGACCACGTCCTCGCCGCCCCCGAAGGTGACCCCAAAACGCGAAACGCCGAAACGGACCATCCTCCCTGAGCCCAAACTACATCGCCTTCCCCCACTGACGACGGTCCCGCCGCCATTGCCGCCGCCCATCTGGGCCCAACCCGTTCTCATTGAAGAGGCTGCCCCCCGCCCGGTCGAGAAGCGCATCTTCCGGCCGGCGATCTCACAAGAGGCGCGCTTCGAAGTGCAAGACTTGGGCGTCGAATCGTTGGAGGATCTCTCCTCGGAAGGCCGACGCGCAGCCACGCGTCAACGCGAGCTCATCCCCGACCTTGCCTCGCCCCGAGGTTTGCGCAGCGCGATCGTTCTCCGTGAGATCTTCGGGCCACCGCGCGGCTTGCAGGGATTCGAGACAGCCGGTTTACCCATGTAGCGGGGAATCGCATCTTTGTTCCCTGGCGGGCAGATTGTCGTTCGCCCACTCCACCTGTCATCCCGAAGCGCGCGGACGCTGAGGGACCTCGCAACTGCAATTCTCGCTTTCTGGTGTCGGAAGTCGCCCTGTCCCTGCGAGGTCCCTCGCCGTCTGCGCGGTTCGGGATGACAACCGGTGAAACCGCGCCCGACGCTACAGCGAGCGCACGCGGATCCATGTCTCCGCGTAATGCCCGCTTTCGAGATCGGTCACGATGAGGCGATGTTCGCCGTCGCTCGCCTCGGCCATCTGCCGCCCCTGCTCATCGACGCATTTCAGCGATTCACTTTTCCAGATCACTCGTCCCGCACCGGTGACGGCCAGCGGAATCGAGCGGCTCGAAGGAATGTCGGGATCGACCACGTAAGTGCTCCCGGGAAGCGGCGAGAGAATGCGAAAGGGCGAATCTGTGGCAAGCGCCACCCGGTCGGCCAATCCATTTTCGCCGCTCTGAAACCATTGCGCGTACTCCGTTCCCAGGCTCACCCAGCCGTTTTGATCGTAGTCGTGCCGTGATTCGGCAGGCGGCAAACGCTCAGACAGGAATTTTTCCCGGACCGCCCGCGAATCATCCGCCGCCAGCAATTTGCCGGTAAGCGGATGAATCGCCCGCTCCACCATCCCGGGTGGTGTGCGATACCAGGTCGTCCCGCGCGCCGAATGCAGGTGATCCATGACCGCGTGAAAAATCGGTCCGGCCCCGGTCACGCCGGAAACTTCGCGCATGGGCGCGCCATCAAAATTACCGACCCAGACGCCGACGGTAAATTCGGGAGTGAAACCAATTGTCCAGTTATCACGGAAATCGGTGCTCGTGCCGGTCTTGCAGGCAACCGGATAATCGAAGCGCAAAGCCGAGTTCATTCCGAAGGAGAGCGTGCGCGCATCGTTGTCGCTCAGGATGTCCGCAATTTGCCAAACGAATTCCCGTCGTGAAATGGACCGTGCGAAAGTTGGAGCATCCCGCACCAACCGCCAGGGACGGAACTCCCCGAGCCGGGCCAGGCAGGCGTAGGCATTCGTCAGTTCGAGCAATCGCCCTTCACAGTTTCCAAGAGTGAGGCCGAGGCCGTAAATCTCCGCCGGACGATCTAGACTCGTCAGGCCAACCTGCCGGAGGCGCTCGTGCAAGGCGCTCGGGCCGCCGGCGGCAAGCAGCGCTTTCACCGCCGAAATGTTGAGCGAGCTCGCGAGCGCCGTCCGGTACCGCACCGGGCCGTAGCACCTGCGATTGTAATTCTCCGGACGGTAGAAGCCATCAGCCGTCGGAAAACTGGTGCGCACATCCGCCACCATGCTGGCCGGGGTTTCGCCCCGCTCCAAGGCCAGCAGATAGGTGAACGGCTTCAGGGTCGAACCGGCCGAGCGCCTCGCCCACGCGCCATTCACCTGACCGGTGCCCGGAGCGAAATAGTTTTCGGAACCGACCAGTGCGAGCACGTCGCCGGTCGCGTTATCGATCACCACCGCGGCGGCGTTGTGCACATTTTGCTCGCGAAGTTGCGTCAGGCGCTCGCGCAAGATGGCGGTAACCTCGTCGTTTAGTCCGAGATCGAGCGTTGTCCGAATCACCGGCGGCGCCAGAACCACGGGCTGCTGCAAGACGAGATCGACGAAGTGCGCGGCTCGAAAAAGTCTGCGCGCCGGTTGGACGCGTAGCGGCTCCAGCTTTGCGCTTTCGAAGCGGGCCGGATTCAGGGCCCCGCTCTCTTGCATGCGACGCAACACAGTCTGTTGCCGGGTACGAGCCGCTTCAGGCGCAACGTGTGGATTGAGTTTCCTCGGATTCTTCGGCAGACCCGCCAGAAAAGCAGCTTCCGCGTCGCTCAAATCGCCAACTGGTTTGCCGAAGTAGTAATCCGCCGCGGCCGCAAGGCCCACGTTCAGATTGCCAAAATCGAGCCGGTTTACATAGGCGGCGAGAATCTGGTCCTTGCTCCATACTTGCTCGAGCCGGACCGCCTGGATGCTTTCGACAATTTTCGTCCAGACCGTTCGCGGCCGGCGTTCGGAAATCTTGATGAGCTGCTGCGTGATCGTTGACGCGCCCGACGCAAAGCGCCCGTGGCGAATTCCATTGAGCAGGGCGCGACCCGTGGCCAGCCAGTCGATTCCGTGGTGGCTCCGAAAGCGTTTGTCCTCCGCGGCAAGCAAGGCGGCGATAACGTGGGTCGGAACTTCCGCCAGGCGCGTCTCCCGGCTGAATCTTTCCTCGACCCGTTTCTCGCGAAGGGGAATTCCGTTCCGATCGACCAAGGCAATGCTTTGCACCGGCGGACGTTGCAGAGCGGACGGAATCGGAACGGAGCGCAGACCGAGATTGCCCGCGATCAGCAGCACGGCTGCCGCCCCGAGGATCAACGCCCTTTTGGATCCGATCTTCACTTCAGCGGCAACGCTTTCAGCTGCTGCGTATCCGTGGAACCGAAACGCTCGGGATGGTACATCTCCTGGATTTTTGCGGACGGTGCCAGCGCATCGCCGGCGGCAACCACGCGTGCAAGATAGCGGAGCGAGTATCGGCCCGGATGGAGCAGATCGGCGAAAAACACCGCACGATCCTGGCGAAGTTCCTGGTGGCTGCTGATCCAGCTCGAACCGAGCGTCTCGCCCGCCGCCACTTCCTGCGATTTGAATTCAGGATTGATCGCTTCGAAAACGGAAGGCAGCGGATCTTCGATCACGACGTAGGTCGCTCGCCGCCGCACTTCCAGATCGAGCGTCACCAAAATGCGATCGCCGACTTGAAGGGCGGTCGCGGGTGTGAGTTTTCCGTTGTCTTCCACCCGCGCATACTTTCGCGCGATCCCGTAACCGCGGTCTTGCCGCGGCTGCTCGACCAGACGTGGGCGTGCTTCCACCGTAACCTCCGAAAAGATTTGACCGCCGGTCTTGCTAACGATGATGGGGGCGTCGCCAATCTGGGGCACAATCGGAAAAACCGTGCTGGCCAGAGGGCGCGCTTTGGTCAGCTCGAACGGCTGCTTCGCCGCTTTCCAGCGGATTTCGCCGCGCGAACTCGGATCGCCTTTTTCCACCGCGCGTAAATAGGACGAGAGGGCCAGCATCGCCCAGGCATTGCCCTGCGTGGTTCCCCAGTGTCCGTTGGACCTGCGGGTGAAAAGCTCCGTAGCCAATTCATCCACCTGCGGCGCCCGCGGTTGGTGACGCGTCCAGGCGAAAAGGTTCAAGGCATACTCTCGCGTCGGTGAGCCAAACCACTGCTCGACATATTTTCCCTCATCGATCGGCGTCCGCAAAAGTTCGTCGACCATGCTCGCGGGCCCGCGACTCTCCAGGACCGCGAGCGCAACCAGGGCGCGATCTTCCGAGCTAAGTTTATCCCGTTTCTTGAAAAGGAGTTCGTGATAAGCCGGCTCGGCTTTGCCGGCGAGGGCGAGCGAGTAAACCGCGAGGCAGCGATCGGAAAGCCCATAGCCGGTTGCATCCTCCGCGGTGCCGCGGAGTTGCGCGCTAATGTAATTAAAAAGCTTGGTCGCATTGTCCTCCGGGACTTTGAATCCGGCCTTTCCGGCGAGCGTAAAAGCGAGGCCCCCATAGGCACTTCCCCAAAGCATCGGTTCTTTCCCTTTGGGCCAATAGCTCAGGCCGCCCTCAGTCGTCTGCATCGACAAGAGCAAATCGATGCCGTGATTCACCGCTTTCGCGACTTCGCGGTCAGGCTTGGCCAGCTCCGGAAACGTGCCGCGCAGATCCCGCACCGTCAGCCAGGGGAGAAGACTGGAGGTCGTTTGTTCGACGCATCCGTACGGGTACTCCAGCAATTGCTTCATTGCTTCGTGCAACTCAATCGTGCGCGTGTTCGCCAGGGCGATTTTCGCTTCTCCACTCCCCTCCAGAATTTGCGGATCGGCAATTCGAGCGAGCTCCGCCTCCTTTTGCTCGATCCGTTTCGTGGTGACCTCACGAACCAGCGCGGTCGGGTAGCCGACTTTCAGTTCCGATTGCACGGCATCGCGGAATTCGGTTTTGCCGTCGGACGCCTTAAACGCAACCTGCCAGCGCCATTTCGCCGATCCGATAGAGACAAATTCGATTGGAAAATCGACGGCGACCGAAGTCCCCGCCGCCACCGTCACGCGCTTTTTGGATTCCCCGGCGCGCGCCGTTGCGTCGAGCTGCATCTCGATCTCGGCGTCGCCCGCGAGGTCCGTTTTGTTGTGGACGACGGCGCGAAGAGTGATCTTGTCGCCTACGTTTCCAAACCGCGGCAAGGCCGGCTCCAGCATGATCGGCTTGCTAATTTCAAAGGCGGACTCGCCGGCGCCGATCCGACTCGCTTTCGTGGTCGCAATCGCAATCACGCGGTAACGCGTCAGGCTGTCGGGTGCGGCAAATTCCGCGCGCACCTGTCCGGTAGCATTGGTTCGCAACGACCCATTCCAGTAGGCGCACGCAATAAAATTCGTTCGCAGCCCGGGAAGCGCTGCCGGGCCGCCTTTCCCATCGCCAATGAGGTACCCTTTGTTTGCGAAATCGGACTCGACCGAATCCTCGCGCAACATCGTCGGCAGACTGAGGCTCGTATTCACCCCGAGGTGGCGGAGTTGGTTAAAGAACGTGAGGGCATCTGGGGTTTTGTAAGCGGTGAGACTCAGCACGCCTTCATCCACCGCATAAAGCGTCACCTCCGCGTCCGCGACCGGTTTGCCGGAGAAATCCCGCACCGTTCCGTCGATTGCGATCTTGTCCCCCGGCTTTACCGCAGGCGCGGACATTCGGACCTGCACGTTCAATTTTTCCCGGGGCCGAGAGACCTTGAGCTGGCAATAACCGATCCGGTACTCAGGCGTCTTGATTTTTCGAGGGCTCTCCTTCGCGCCGCGCAAGACCATCACCGAGACAAAAACATTCGGCGCATCACCTTCCGCGATCGGCACTTTGATGGACGGCGCATTTCCACTGAGCTGCGCGACGAATGAGCGGACGACGTGTCCATGCTCGACGGTGACGAGCGCTTCACCCGCGATCGGGGTCTTGACGAGCAACGTCGCCGTTTGTCCCGGCTCGTAGCTCTCCTTATCCGAAGAGACATCGATCGCGTACGAGTTTCGGTAATCCCATGTGGCCGAACCCGGACCCGCGACCTCGAAGCTCATCGACGTTCGGATCTCATTCCCCCCCGCATCGCGGCCGATCGCCGTGAGCAAATACTCTCCGGGCTTGCCTGCCACCACCGGTTCGGGCGTCGCCGGGATCGGTCGGCGATCGGCCCCGAGGCCCGGAGAGAGAGTGACTTCCTTTTCCCACTGCACCTGCAAGACGGGTTTACTTTCGAATTCCGCTGTAGCGCCGGCACCGTCGAGGCGGTTGGTCTGCCATTCGATCCGCGTGATCTGCAAGGTCGCCTTCGCCGGCTCCGCCAGCGGTTTTCCATCGGGTCGCACCGCGATCAATTCGATCGGCAGCGGTTCGCCCTCCTTCATCACCGCGTCGAAACGGTGAAGCCCAAAATAATAGTCTGAGCTTTGGCGAACGAAATCGACCGACTGGGAAACCGTTTGCTGATTGAGGTCGGTAATTTCGCAAAGCAGCTTGGCCGCGCGGGGCTGCGGAGCTTTCGGATTGAGCGGAAACTGGGTCCGGACCGTCGCGGCGCCGGTGGGATCGAGATCAGCCGTGCCTTGCGCGTTGAACTGCGAGGTGTGATCGAGCGCGTTTTGCAGCTGGAAATTTTCGATCGCGTCACAAAAGGCATAGGTCTCCAGCCCTTCGGCCTTGAAAGGCTGGTCGCGCGCCACCAGCGACCAGGTGACCTTCGCCCGCGAAAGCGGAGCGCCCATGAAATACTTTGCCTGGATCGGAAACTCCAGCTCCGCCGGCCCGGAGACAGCCGGCGGGGGCGGGATCGAAATTTCAAATGCATTCGGCCGGTACTCCTGCACCTGAAACGCCAACTTCCCCGAGAAGGTCTCATCCTCCACCAAACTCTCAGCGCTGATCCGATATTTCCCCAGCGTCCCGGCTGGGAGAATGATGTCTTCGGCAAACGAGCCGAATTCCGACAGCGTGATTTCCTTGCGGAAAAACTCACGGTCGCGCGCGTCGGTGCCGGTGATGGCGAGGCGCTTTCCCGCGGCAACTCGCGCGCCCTTGTCGTTCGGCACGCGGGCAAGACCTTTCAGGTGCAGGGTATCGCCCGGTTTATAAACACCACGCTCGCTGAAAAGGAAAACTTCTTCGCGCTCCACCTCCTCCTCGCCTTCCGAGCTACCGAGGCTCGTCTCGGGAAGTCCAAGCCGATAGAGCGGCACATCGTTCTCGCCGTTGAAAATCGCGATCAGGTGCGAATCGTCATGGTGAATGGCCTGGACCCAGCGCGGTTCAGCTTCGTCATCCGGTTTCGGTAGCCGCCCGTTGCCTGACGGATCGGTGACCGCTTGCGCCAGTTGTTTCTCGGCCTTGTCGAGCAACCGCAGCTTCACCCCTGCGAGGTTGCGACCCGTCGCGAGAGAAAAAATATGCACAAATGTCCCGGCCGAATCGCGCTTCCAAACGGCGCCGAGATCGGTCAACTGGATGAACGCCTGCGCGCCTACGCGTTTTCCAGCAGCGTTAACCGGATCGATCGATTCCGCGGTGAGGAGCACCGCTCCGCTGCGTTGCGCACCCAGGATCTCATTCCAATCGAGGGGCAGCGTTTCATGACTGTCGGCTCCTCCGCCCGGTGAAAGCTCGCGCTCCCAAATCACTTTGCCGCCGAGCTTTTCCACCTCGATGCGCGAATAAGATTCGTCGGGCGGAGCGCCGTTCGGTAGGTCCTGATAGCGATCGTAGGCCGTGACGGCCGCGGGGATTCCCCCCCCCGTGAAGAGGTGCGCCGTCACACGAATGCGCGGGACATTAATCGAGAGAAGTCGAAAACGCCGTGTCCCTTCGGCAAACTGGTGGGTGGCGAAATCTTCGAAGTAGAGTCGCGGCGCGATTTTCTCAAAGGTGAGTGGGCGCGAAACGGTTTGCGCGAGAGTGAATGGTTCGCGGGCGGGCAACCCCGCCTTCACCTCCACCTGGTAAGAGGTGTCGAGGGCGAAATCGCCTTTCACGGTAACCATCCGGTCTTCGATCTCCGGACGGAGATTCTTCACAGTCGGTGTAATTGCGACCCATTGGCTCAAGGTCTCGGGCGTGATTTTGGCGTCGAGCGATTTGGAAAATCTCAGAATCAGGCGGCGGCCCGCGATTCGATTTGTTTCGGCGTCGAGGCTTTCGAGGGCGAACGGCAGGACCGTGCCAAGCTTCACTTCCTTGCGTTCCGGCAAACCAATCTTCCATTCAGCCGAGGGAAGACCCTCCGCCAGCACGAGCCGCCAATCCGCTCCGGGTGGCACCGGTTTTGCCGCGCTGACAAAGAGCACGTTTCGACGTGGCTCAATCTTTTTCGGAACGGAAAGTGCAGCGTCATCGCCCTCTGATTCCGGCTCTTCCGGCGGTCCCTTTCCGCTGGCCAGTTCGGACCAGGTGGCGAGCGAACGATCGTCGCTCGACCAGGCATAAAAACGGCGCGTCTTGTCCGTGACGCCGTCCGCCTGTTCCACATTCGCCTCGACGCGCTTTCCGCCAGCATCTTCCCACCAGATAAATTGCTTCGCGGCCGTCGCTTCGACATCAGTGTTGAAAAGGAGAAGGCACTGCGGCGTGGCCGTCGCATTGTCGGAATCGCTCGACCCGATCACACTCGACCCTTTCAAACGCATCGGGGGCGTCTCCGCGGTTTCGTTCAGCTCCCCTGCGAGCGGTTTTCCACTCGCATCGTTCAAGCCCGGGCGGAGGGATATCTTGAACTTTACTCCCAACGGCAACGTGGACGACGGCGCGAATGATCCGCTTCGAGTGCTCAACCAGACGAACTCTCCCTGGAGCTTTGGTTCAAAAACAAGGGGCGAGTCCGTGACCGGTTTGCCGAATTGCTCGGGCCGGACCATCTCCGCGGCGAAGCGCACCTCGAAGGTGCTGGTTGGTTGCAACCGTTGCGATGGCAGGAGCAATTGGACGGCGCGCTCCTGCGCGGCTGCGTTCGAAACGAAAAAGAGGAGGAGTGCTATGCAAACCGGGCGCGACATTGTGCGATTACAATTGGCTGCCCTGTGTGTTACAACTCTTTTTCATGACCGGGGCCGAATCGTCGCGCGCAACTGTAATTTGGACTTGCGCGCGCGCCTGAGAATGCGAAACGGTAGCGGCACCAGCCGGCGTGGCGGAACTGGCAGACGCGCTGGACTCAAAATCCAGTACTCGCAAGAGTGTGTGGGTTCGAACCCCTCCGCCGGTAGCTGGTTCCGATCGACCAGGATCTAGTTCGCCATCGCAGACTCGATCCAATCGCGCGCTGGATCCTGCCGGAAATACTGCCCCAGGGCGTTGTAAAGCTCCGGGTGCCGGGCGCGAAGAGCGCGCGGGCGCTCGAAGAACGCCTCGGTCGCCACCGCGAAAAACTCCGCCGGATTGGTGGCGCCGTAGGGGTCGAGTACCGTCGGACTTCCCGCTTCATCGGCAGCTTGCAAAGCCGTGTATTCGCTTCGCATCACGTGCGCCCACGTCGCGTACTCGGCCCGAGTCGCGAGCGCCGGCGCGCCATCGGTCGTGTTGTCCTCGAAGTCGAGCTGGTGCGCAAATTCGTGCAGCACCAGGTTCCGGCCATCCGAGGAATTTGCGGCGCCCCGTTTCGCCGCATCCCAGGCCAGAACGATCGATCCGAGCCGATTCGTGGCGTGACCGAGCAGGGTCTGCTCGCCTTCCTCCCAGATGGGTCCTTCAAGATGCCTCTCGCCGGGCACGACATAGGATGATGGATAGACGAGAATCGTGCTGAGCTGCGGGTAATAGTCCGTCTCGCGATGCAAGAGGAGGATGCAAGCCTGGGCCGTAATGGTCAGGCGAATTTCATCGGTCAACGCGAGACCACCGCAGCCTTCAAACCGCTTCTCGGACAGGAAGACCTGAATATGGCTCAGCAGCTCGGCCTGATCTTCGGGAGGGAGCCTAAGGAAGAGCGAAAGACTCTGGGTAAGAGTAGACCTCCAGGCGGACGGAATGGTTTGAACACGCCGCATTCGCCGTCGGCGCCGCTTCAGGAGTCCGAAGAACATGCCGGTAACAACTACCAAAAATCGTAACGGCCCACCGAACGAAAAGGAGCTGGTCCGTCGCAGGCTAGAGGGCGGTCTTTGCCCCAGACTGCGTGGCCAGATGGGCTATGGGACACGCGCAGCTGCCCTTTGCGCAGCATGGCTTAGCGGAGGCTTTAACAGCAGCGCGGAACTAATTTAGTTCGGATTGTGACCGCTCTCCTGCATCTTATTCACCGCGTCTTTGCTCAGGCTGCCTCGCGCTTTGGAGGCTGCGGCGTCGGCGGAATCTTCCTCAACCCAACGGCCAGGCATGTTGCTGCCAACCATGGGCGGTATCCAAACCATCTTCTTTCCGCTCTTACTGACTCTCTCTTCCGTCGAGACCTGCCCGGTTATGTTCAAACCCGCGCCAACGTCTACCTTCAAAGCAACACCCCCACGGGCGAACTTCTCCCCGGGAACAGCTGAAGCCGAAACCTTCTTCTTGCCCGCGGCTACGACGATTGCATAATTCTTGCCCTTCAGCTCCGCACTCTGTGACGCGATCTGGACCGTGTAATTGCCGGGCGTAAGCTTGGAAGTCCCAAAGACCCCATTTGCGTTCGTCATACCCTTAAAGGCGGCTTTGCCGCTGGCGTCGGACACCGTTACGTTCATTGCGGGAGTGGCGCCATAAACGGCAGCCGCCGCAAAGAGAGCCACCGAAAACAAGAGACCGCGGGAGATATGCTTCATAAGGGCCGCACGATAACTTTTAGCGTGAACTCGGCAAGTAATTTTTTCCGGGGTAAGAGTGGGAAAGCTCCGGTCACTAAAGGGACGCGCGATCCGGAAAGACGGTCGCCCAGCGGCCACTGGCTTATATGCCGCCCTTTGGAAGCGGTTGATCCGCTGCGCGCTCTACTGCTCTCCGCATGCCATCCCCACTCAGGCCATACGCATTGCTTCGGAATGCAGCTTTACCCTCCGCTGAATCTTCTTCTACCAGCGCCCCGGAAGGTATCCGCCGCTTTTACGCTCGCTAAAAAAAAACAGTCAGGGCTCCGGCGGGGCGGCGTTTTCGCTGTTTTCGACCCGCAACAGCGTTCTTTCCAAACCGCCGAAGAAACGACCGCCACTGGCAGCGCGGCTCTTCAGCTTCCGCTCGCAGTTCATTGTCCCGCTAGGTCGTACCGCGAACCAAGGGGCAGCGGATCAATCGTCGACCTGTATCTCAGGGTTGTTGATCGCCAACCGGTTCGATGGAGGGGGTCAACCTCCCCATATCCTGCATGTCCTTGGCGCTATGAATTGTAGTGTTATGTGCCGTGGCAGCCTCTCTTGATCCTGCCTCGACCCAACGCCCCGGTATATTGCTGCCGGGTTCTTTTGGGATCCAAACCATTTTCTTGACCGCGCCCGCCAGCACCTGTCCGCGAACCTTCGCGCCAGATCCCACCTCGATCGAGACATCGAATCCGGCAAGAAGGTTGTCGCTCGTGAGACCACTTTGATTCACCGGACGCTTTGTTCCCTCAATCTTGATCGAATACGTTGCGGCGACCGTGACTTTATCAGTCGTGGTAGTTTTCGTGTCTTTCGCTTTCCGGGCGCGGAACGCGAGCGTGCAGTGACCGGGTGCAAGAGGATCGATGACGAAGTTCCCGCGAGCATCGGTTACGGTGCGCTTACCGGGGTTTTGTTTCACAAACACGTCTACTCCAGCGACTCCCGGATCGGTTTGGCCACCGTGTATCGCGGAGGCGGCGAAAGCGACTAACAAGAGCAGCATACTGCGGGTCATGTTCTTCATGACTTCAGAGAATACCGGCTGCCTTTCTCCAAGTCGAGATTAAACGTCCCTGCGAAGCTCCGTATTACGCTCGACTCACTTCATGCTTCTGCCATCATCGAAGGTATGGCGGGAGGCTGCGTCGCTCTTACCGTCCTCCAGGTGTGAGCGGATCAACCATATTTGGGTTCGACCTGTGCATATCCTGCATGTCCTTGGCACTGTGAACGGTGCCTTGAGCAGCAGCAGGAGCGGATCCTGCCTCGACCCAGCGTCCCGGTATATTGCTGCCAGGTTCTTTTGGAATCCAAACCATTTTCTTGACCGCGTCCGCGAGCACCTGCCCGCGAGCCTTTGCACCAGATCCCACCTCGACCGAGATTTCTACTCCGGCCAAGAGTTTGTCGCTCGTGAGACCACTTTGATTCACCGGACGCTTTGTTCCTTCGATCTTGATCGAATAGGTTGCGGCGACCGTGACTCTATCAGTCGTGGCAGTCGTCGCCTCTTTCGCCTTTCGGGCGCGAAACGCGAGGGTGCAGGGACCGGGTGGAAGAGCGTCGAGGACAAAGTTCCCGCGGGCATCTGTTACGGTGCGCTTACCGGGATTTTGTTTCACGAACACATCTACTCCAGCCACTCCAGGAGCGGTCGGGCGGCCATGAATGGCAGAGGCGGCGAAAGCGACCAACAATAGCAGAATACCGCGGGTCATGTTCTTCATGACTTCAGAGAATATCAGCCGCCCTTCTCCAAGTCGAGCCACATCACGGGCCGTCCTCATGGCGTCGGCGCCTTTAGAATGAAGATGGCCTTATAGCGCGGCCGGCCGTTCCGTTCGAGCGCGTAAACGAATTGCGCGTTCGCCTGGTCGATCTCTAACGTCCAGATATTGGTCGCCGCCTCCGGAAGCAACTTCGCCGTCTCGCTGTCGGCGGGGAAACGCTGCCGGTTTGCGTCGCCCTCCGCGGCCCAACCGCCATACATGGTTACCTTGTCAGGTGTGCCGTCGGCATGGCGATGATCATGCTTCAAAAGCAGCCGGCCCTCCCGGAGCGCCAGAATCCAGGTTCTCGACTTGTCCTCACCGGCCTGGAGCGGAATTCGGATTTCGTTATCACTGCACTGCTCAATCGAAATGATGAGCTTCTTTCCGGCGAGCGGGTGACCTGGCTCATCCTTCGGGAATTCCGTCGCCCCTTCGAAACGTTGCCCACAAAGCTTCCGGACATTCTGGAAGAAGAGAGCAGCGGCGTCAGCGGATGCAGAAGGAGCGGCGGCTAGCTCGGATCCACCTGCAAGAGCCGTGAGGGCAAGAATCAACAAACGTGCCGCGATCATCCGCTCAACCCTTCGCCTTGACCCATTTGTCCACCAACTCTTCGAGCGTCTCGAGTGGAACCGGACCGTTGGTCAGCACTACGTCGTGGAATTGCCGGAGATCGAATTTCGCGCCGAGCTGCTTTTTCGCTTTTTCGCGCAGCTCAAGGATTTTCAACATCCCGATCTTGTAGGCGGTCGCCTGGCTCGGCATGACGATGTAACGATTGATCGCTTCGACACAATCCTCCTCGGCATTAGGCGTGTTCTTTTTCAGATAATCGATCGCTTGTTGCCGCGTCCAGCGTTTGTGATGGATGCCGGTGTCCACCACCAGCCGTCCGGCGCGCCAGAGTTCCAGCCCGAGGCGGCCGAAATCCGAATAAGGATCCTGGTAGAGGCCCATTTCCTTCGGAATCAACTCCGTGTAAAGCCCCCACCCTTCCGAGTACGCCGTATAGCGCGAGCCCATCCTCCGGAACTTCGGTATGCCCGCCAGCTCCTGCGCGATCGCAATCTGCATGTGGTGGCCGGGAATACCTTCGTGATAGGCCAGCCCTTCCAACTCGTAGGTCGGCGTCGATTTCATCTCCGCCAGGTTCACATAAAACATCCCGGGACGTGAGCCGTCCGGCGCCGGTTGCTGATAGAATGCCTTGCCCGCAGATTTTTCCCGGAACTTTTCCACCGCTTTAACCACCATGTCGGCCTTCGGTTTGGTCAAAAATAGTTCATCCAGCCGCCCGCGCATGGTGTTGATGATGTCCGTAGCGCGTTTCAAATATTCGGCGCGGCCCTCATCCGTGTCCGGCAAATAAAATTGGGGATCGGTCCGCATGAACTGGAAGAAGGCCTGGAGATCGCCTTTAAACTTCACCTTCTCCTTGATCTTCCCCATCTCCGCATGGATCCGCGCGACTTCCTTCACGCCCAGGTCGTGAATTTCGTCGCCGGTTAGCTTTGTCGTCGTCGTCCGCCGCAGCGCGAACTCATAAAAGGAACGGCCGTCCGGAAACTGCCACGCGCCCCCTTCGGCCGGCGCTGTCTTTTCCTGCGCTTCGAGAAACGCAATCACCTTTTGATACGCCGGTTGAAAAGAGCTGAGCAGCGCTTTGTTGGCGTCGGCCAGGAGCCGGTCTCGGGTCGCTTGGTCCACATCCTTGAGCGCCGTGACCTTTTTCGTAAAATCCGCCAGTAACGTGCTGTCCGTATTTGTCGTATCGAAAGGTTTGCCTTTGATCACATTTCTGCACGCATCGAGCACCAGTGGGAAAACGAACTTGGGTGGCACAATTCCTTTGCCTGCGCGCAACTCCAGGTTGGCGATTACCTGGTCCGCCTGCCGGGCTAGCCCATTGAGGCGCGCAATGTAGGCCTCCGCGTCAGGGACGGAATCGACGCGATGAATGTTGATCAAAAACGCAGGCGTCTGCGCGTGCCAGCCGAACATCTGGTTCACCGGGTAATTATGGAAACGAAACCGGAACCCTTCCGCATTCTGCTGCACGTCATTCTCAAATAGCTTCCAGCTCAGCTGCGTCTGAGGATCGAGCGCATTGAAATCGAAGTCTCGTTTCAACTTCGCCAGGTTTTGGATCGCGGACGCGAGGTCTTCTGCATCCGCGGCGTCGGAAAGGTCGTCCCACTTGTCGTACCCTGTCTTGAGCCCGAGCTGCGACGCCCTTTGCGGATGCCGCGCGACGAAGTCGTCGAAATTCTTATCGAAGAATTCGTTGGCGCGCTTTGATTCCGCCGCGATCTGCTCGGCGGTGTATGTCTTGGAGGGTCCTCCGTAGAGGAATGTTGACGCTGCCAATGAGAGCACGGACACCGACGCGATCAGGATTCTGTTAATCATAATATTGAGGATCGAAACGATAGAAACTTTCGCCTCCTCGAGAAGAAAGTCGAAGGCCTTTTGCGGGGAGGTAAGGCACCTGGTTAACCGGCGAGACTACGGGGTCGGCGTCGGGCTAACTCCGCCGTCCTCGAAGCTTGGGCTTGGGCTTCCACCTTTGCTCGCCACCGCGACTTCAGGCCGAAGCTTCGCGTCATCCGTTCCTGAATCGACCGCCTGAGGCTTCCGTTCACAACCGACAGCGGCCGCGGAGATTGCGACTACGAACATCATCCCACGGAGCCATTTCATCGAGTAGTCTAGCTCGTTCCGGATCAATCCGTCGTGGCCTTTTCGGCGCCCAATCCGGTATTGGCGCGCACGCTCAATTCCGCAAACAGCGCTTCCGCGCGCGGTTCATGGCGCAGGAACGTTCCGATAATCGCGCCCAGAAAGCCCAGCGGAATGCTGATAATCCCCGGATTCCTCAAGGGGAAAATTGGCTGTCCCTGGATCAGCGCCTTGGCGTCCATTCCCATCACGCTCGGGCTGATCATGATCAGAACGATCGAGCTGGCGAGGCCAACCAGAAGTCCGGCCACCGCGCCGGCTGTATTGAAGCGGCGCCAGAAAATACTTAGCACGATCACCGGGAGGTTTGCGCTCGCCGCCACCGCGAAGGCGAGCCCCACCAGGAAAGCCACGTTGACGGTCTGCAGCTTGATCGCCAGGAGGATGGCAACCGCGCCGACGACAAAGGCGGTAATGCGGGCCACCCGCACTTCTTCGCCGGGCCCCCGCTCCCGGCCGTGGTGGATTACGTTGGTGTAAAAATCGTGAGCGAAGCTGGTGCTCGCACTGATCGTTAGGCCGGCGACAACCGCGAGGATCGTGGCAAAGGCGACCGCGCTGATAAAAGCGAAGAAAACCTTGCCGCCCAGCGCCTCCGCCAGGAGCGGCGCGCTCATGTTTTCGATGCTGATATTGCCCGGGGTGAGGATCGTCGCGGCGCCGAAGCCGAGAAACGTCGTCATGATGTAGAAGGCGCCGATGATCACCATCGCCCAAACCACTGAGTGCCGGGCGGTCCTGGCATCGGGCACGGTGTAAAATCGCACCAGGATATGGGGCAGGCCCGCCGTGCCGAAAATAAGCGCGAGGCCGAGAGAGATCAGGTCGATGGCGCCCCAAGGCGGTTTGAAGAGCAGTCCTGGCTGGAAAAAATTGCGCGTGATCACCGTGCCGTCCGCGGCGGTCCAGGTCACACGGCTGATCGCATCGAAAAAGGCGGCGAAGCTGAACCCGAAATGGTGCATCACCAGAATCGACAGAAAAATGCTGCCGCTCATGAGCAAGACCGCCTTGATGATCTGGACCCAGGTCGTCGCCAGCATCCCGCCGAAGACGACGTAAACGATCATCAGTACTCCCACGCCAACCACCGCGGTCTCATAGTTCACGCCCGGAAGGAGCAGCTTGACCAGCGCCCCGGCGCCCACCATTTGCGCGATCATGTAGAACGTTGAAACCGTAAGCGTACTCAGCGAAGCCACCGCGCGGACGGGCCGGGCCTTGAGGCGGTAGGCGAGCAAATCCGCCATCGTGTACTTCCCGGCGTTGCGGAGCGGCTCGGCCACGATCAGGAGCACCGTCAGGTAGGCGACGAGCCAGCCCACCGAGTACATGAAGCCGTCATAGCCATTGAAAGCGATCATTCCCGCGATGCCGAGAAAGCTTGCGGCGCTCATATAATCACCGGCCACGGCAAGCCCGTTCTGCCACGCCGTAATTCGCCGTCCCGCGGCAAAGTAAGCCACGTCGCCCCGCGAGCGCCGCGCCGCCCAATAGGTGATCCCCAGCGTAAGAACCACGAACCCAAGGAACATCGCGAGCGCCGCTGTCACCAGATCCTCCTGCTCCTGATCTTGCTCATGATCTTGCTCTGCCGCGTTTCATCTAAACCGGGGATTAGGATCAAGATCAGGAGCATGAGCAGGAGGAATCTTACTCGGCACCGTGGTCGAACTGCGAGACGACTCCCGCGGCCATTTTGTCGAACCGCGCGGCGGCACGAACGTACAGGGCCGCGATAATCCACGCCACGAAGAACTGCGAAAGGGCAAAGAGGTAAGCCAGATTCACCGGACCCCAGACGGTTTTCTCCATGAAGGGACGCGCGTAACCGATCAGCACCGGCAGCGCAAAATAATAGACGATGAAAAAAATCGTCGCCGGCACAATGAAACGCCGCTTGGCCTTGAGCAGGTCCCGGAATCGCTCGCTCGTCGCGAACTTTTCCCAATCAACCACATCCGGCTCTTCGTCCGCAGTCCGTTCGTGCGGGGGCTTCGGGCCTCCCAGCGGCGCGATATCCGTGGCGGCACCCACGATCGGCGTTGGGTCTTGCGGATTTTTCCGGTCGTTCGGTGCCATCGTTCTTTATACGAGTATGCATATTGGACGAACAAGCAAAAGCGCTTCGGCCAAAATCATGGATGGAACGTCCTGTCATCCCGAGCCGTGCAGACGGCGAGGGACCTGCGTGGCTCGCCGTTAGTTCTCGAACATCAATCCGCGACCCCGAGGTCTCTCGCCGTCTACGCGGCTCGGGATGATCCCCAATTGGCGGGCATCGATAATTATTGTCTCCGCGAAAGTCCCTGTTATTGAGGCCGCTAATGCGTGCATCTCCTTTCCATTTCCTCAAGAATTGCGCGCTTCTTCTTTGTTTATTCGCGCCGTCGGCCTGGATGATCGCGACCGTCCCGCCGCTCTGGCGGGACGTGGACGCCTATAACCAGCTCACGCGAGACCCATTGATCACGACCTATTGGGGTCATGCTCCCGCCTACTCTTATGTCGCGAAGGTTCCGCTTTTCCTCGGGGAACAGATCGAGAGATGGCGAGGAATTACGGTAACCAATCCTGAGAGTGGGCTGTCCCCGCTCACCGATACCGGAGTTGGACTCCTGGTCATTCTCCAGCACCTCGCGCTGAGCGGCGCGGCCTTTTATTTCATCCTCACGATCAGCAAATTTTTTTGGAGCCGCCTCGCGCTGGCGCTGGCCTGGGCGAGCCATGCACTTTTCTACACGTTCGCCCACTGCGTTGGGTCGGAGACGCTGAGCGTTATTCTTATAATCCTGGCCGTGGCCAAGGGACTGCGCTTGATGCGGAGCCGGGGGGAGCCGCGTTGGATGGACTGGTATCTCTTCGCGATCGGTCTCTTCCTTTGCCTTCTCTCCCGGCATGTCAATCTCTGGCTCATCCTGCTACTCCCTGCGGGCTACCTCATTTCCTGGGCGCTCCACCGCGGCCTTTTCGTTTTCGGTGGGAGAATAATGCGCTGTCGACGCCGCCTGGGGACGAGACATCTCCGTTATGCCGTGATCGCGTTAGCTATCGGAATTGCCTGTGTTGCGGCTGCAAGTTCCCTGACCCAGCGTTTGGCCCGAAAGACGAATCTTCATCCCCATTCCAGGATAGGATACACCTTTCTCTGGCGACTCCAGTTCTTGAAAACGCAGCCGCCACCGGCGCGCGCTGCTCTGTTGCGAAAGGTAGCCGCCCGAACGCACTCCAAGGAGGCGCGCCAGCTCGTGACGCTCCTGGAGCAGATGCATGAGGAAGGAACCGAGCCAAGGGTCGGGCCCTTCACCCAAAGGGCTATTCTCCTGCTCTTTCCTCTCGAAACACAGGTTCCGTGGAAAAAACTGGACCTCGCACTCAACCAAATGGCTTTTGCGTTCCTCCTGCCGCCCACCCCGGAACATTTGCGGGCCGCCAGGACAGACCTCGTCGCGGCGCTGAAAATGCCTGTGACCGATATCTCGGACTGGCTCTTCGTTACCACGGCTTACTTCTTCTCGCACAAAGACGAGATGTCCGCTTGCGCGGACCTGGTAACGTTCCGCGATGCCAGCGCCGAGACGATTAATCGAATTCCGTTCCAGCACTTCTACTTCCATCTCTGGCGAGACCTGACCTATAATAAGGTGCTGGTGATTTGGTCCGTTAGTCTAATCGGGTTCGTCGTCGTCGCGCGACGGAGGAAGGCAAATGGGGCGGCTACCTCAGCCTATGGGATCGCCCTGGTAGCCGTCGGTTTCATGATTGCCCTAACCAACGTCTTGCTCAGTGAATTCCTCCCGCGCTATGCGTTGCCCATGTGGCAACCGCTTCTCCTCTCTCTCTACACTCTCATCGGCACAATCGCCGACCTCGTAACAATCGGGAAGGAAAAGTCCGCCGGGCAGCTGCCGAAGCTGGGTTAAGTCCCCGGCGGACTATTTCCTCAAACGCTACTTTGCCGGAATGCGCTCTCTGATCCGCTTGATCGGCCTGGTTGCCGGTGGATCCGTGTTCAGGACGAGGACTACGCTAGTCCTCGCGGGAGTGATCTCTAGAGCAAGGTTATGTTGAGCGGCCCGAAGGAACGCGGACAGGATTGATACGAGACCTGCTGCATTGACGGCTCTGACGTTTCACTGCCGTCATCGTCGCTGTCGGAATCGGAGTTTTCACCCCTGTCGGTATCGGTCTCTTCCTCGTCACCATTATCGAAATCGTTGTCGTCGTCCTTCTCGGTCGAGGCGGTTGAGAGCACTCCCGGCAGATCCTTCTGTTCCAGCTTGTCGTAACGTTGGCGAACGTCCGCCGGAACCTTGTCGAGGTCTTCCTTCGAATCGATCGGGCCGCTGAAGAGGAGACGGCCTTGCGGGTCCTTCGCCGTCAGGATTTTCTTGCCGTTGACCGATTCAATCTTCATCTCGCCCTGCGCGTCGGTGCAGACGATCCGGGCTTTCCCAAGGTCGATCGTGGTGGATTTGCTGGCGCCATTGTCGGTGCTAAAAACATGGAGTTGCCCGAGGGCACGCCGCGCTTCTTCAGCGGCACGCAACGCTTCCCGCCGCGCCTCCCCGCTCGCGCGCATGGCCTCACGGCGGGCCTCCCTCGTCGCTCGCAAAGCCTCACGGCGCGCGTCCTTGACCGCGCCGCGGAAGGCCGGACCAAGGTTTTCCATATTCCCGAAATCGAAGTTCATATCTCCCAGGTCGAAATTCATTCCGAAATCCTTGTGACGATGCCGGTGTTTCTCCGAGTCAGGGCCAAACATTCGCGACGACACTTCTTTCTTGCCCAGCTTCACGGTGATTTTCGACTCCGCGCCTTTGCGGAGAACCGTCAACACCACATTGGTGCCTTCCGGGTAACTGCGAATGAGTTTCCCGAGCTGATCCGGTTCCATCAGGATCTGGTCGTTTAACATCTTCAGGATGTCGCTTTGCTGCAGCCCCGCCGTCGCGGCCGGGCCGTCCGGAACGACGTAATCGACCACGAGGCCAAAGCCTTTCGCGAGGCCGAGCTGTTCGCTCACGACGCGAGGGACTTGCGATGTTTCCACGCCGAGAAAGGTCACCGGCACCTTTGGCCCTTTATCGCGATCCCGGTCCTTCGGAGGATCGGGGGGAACCGGAGGGATGGGCGCGTTCGGCGTGTTGGGTGGATTCGGCGGGGCTGGCGGCGCCTGCGAAAAGCCGGCTACGGGAAGCAGGCCGAGAGCTGCAATGACTGCGATGGTTTTTGTTTTCATGGTTTGGTTTGGGTTAAGGAATTCGGGTTTTTCTCCTGATCATGATCAGGCTCCTGATCCTCGCCAGTTGGAGTAGGATCAAGATCAGGAGCATGAGCAGGAGGAATATGGTGTTCATGTGGGTTATTGACCCTCCACGGGGATCAGCGTGACTTCTTCGCTTGGGTAGGAAACGCGCAGCGACGTGCCCGTTTGCGGATTGTTCCATTCCAAGGTCTCGCGCTTGCGGGACCGCAGCCGGCGCACCGGTTGTTCGCCACTCTCGGGGAAGTGCAGTCCCTCGTCGCGCGTATCATAGACAACCTGGGTCAGACCGGCCGGCACGAAGGCGTCGTTCACGGGGACGGGCTGCGCGAAAGGCACCGGGGTCATCGCTATCACGCTTTGCCTCTTCCCCGCCGGCTGGTCAACGTCGAGCCGCGCCAGTAACAGAAGCGCCGCCGCCGCTGCGAGGCCGAGTCCAAGCCCTAACCAGTTGACCCGGATGTTCCGGCGCCGCGGCAACACCCCGGCTGTGGCTGTCCGGCCAGACACCTCGGCCAGGCCGCGCTCGACGCGCGTGGTCAGCTCATCCGAGGCTGCGCTCGGGCGCAGCTTCTTCAGATCGGCTTCCAGCTCGGAGAAATCATTCATGGACGACAAAATTCTTTTTTAACGCCGCCAGGGCGTAGCGGTAGCGCGACGCTGCCGTGTTTTGCGAAATAGCGAGCGCCTGGCCGATCTCCGCGAAAGTCAGCTCGTTCCAAATCTTCATGACCAGCACCTCGCGTTGCTCGACGGGAAGGCGATCGACCGCGGCAGCCAGCTCCCGTTGAGAGCCATCGTCAAAATCAAATTGCGGCGAGGTGGTTTGCTCCACTTCAAGAGCTGCGTTCGCTTCGCGCCGCGCCCGGCGGGTATCGCGCCGGAGAAGATCGAGCGCGACCGAGCGCACCGTCGCGTAGAGGAGCCCTCGATTTTCGATTGAATGCTCCTTGCGCCAGAAGCGGACGAAAGCATCCTGGACGATGTCCTCGGCGTCAGCGCTCGTGCGGACGAACTGGCGGGCAAACAGGACCAGCCCAGGCGCAAGCTCCGCAAAACAAACTTTCCAATCTTCATGAGTGACGACATTCTCCATGACCTCTTTACGGTCTTTTAATAACGAGACGCCGCCAACTGCTGTTTTTGTCTAACCGATGTTGTCATTCCGCTCGTCTTTGTCAGGTCGAGCGAAGTCGCCGTAACGCGGGTGGAGGAGCGGCCGGGCTTTCAAACACCCCTTGCTGTTTCTCCCCTGCAATCGGACGCTGATTGGGATGAGAGATGTCTCGACTCTTCGCTCGACCTGACAAATAAGGGTCTACCCGGCGACTCCACGTGACCTCTTCGCCCGATCACACCGACAACTCCTGTCCGAACTGCGGCCAGCCCGGTATGGCCGCGTACTGCAGCCAGTGCGGTGAGAAACGGCGTGATCGCGCTGACTGGAAGCTCTCGAGCGTCGCGAGTGAAACCTTCGCTGAGATCACGAACCTCGAGCACTCCAAGCTCTGGCAAACCTTCCGGCTCCTCCTTTTCAAGCCCGGTCAACTCACTTGCGAGTACTGGAGCGGCCGGCGCAAACGTTTTCTCGGCCCGGTGAAGCTGTATCTGGTCTTCTTCGCGCTGTCGCTCGTCCTTTATTCGATTCACTGGCCCACCGCGATCTACGACGTCCGCACGTTCACCGCGGCCAATCCGACCGGCTGGCTCTCTCGCCTCATGGATGAACTGGCGAATACCCGCGGAATGCCAGCGTCACAGTTCGCCCAGGAGGTCAATTCACGGTGGCAGAGCTACATCTCGATGTCACAAGTGATCTACCCACTCTTTGTGGCCCTCGCGTTGAAGTTCCTCTTTCGCCGGCGCGGCCTTTATTTCGCCGAACACCTAATTTTCGCCCTGCACCTTCTTGCTTTTAGCTTCCTCACCACCGCGCTCCTATGGCCGGCCTACGCCCTGTTCGGTCTTCGAACCTCGACTGAAACCTTTACGGCCGCCTCTGTCGTGATCACGGCCGGCTCGGTTGTGTGGACAGGAGTCTATTTGATCCTGGCGATGCGCCGCGCTTACGCAGAACGCTGGGTTCCCGCGATCATCAAAAGCGCCGTCGGCTTTCTGACTTACTTCGTGACCTCAATGTTTTTTATCTACGCCGTCCTCGGGCTCGCGATCGCGCTCAGTCGCGGAACTTGATTTGTTTCGCTGTAGCGGCGTCTCTGACCGCCGACCGCATAGCCAAATCAATTGGCTTGTTCGGCAACGTTCCCATCGGCGGTCATAGACCGCCGCTACAGAAGAGTGGGACCCGTTGGAAAGTGTGACCCGCAACGGCTAGCGTGGCGCTGGCATGTCGATCATATACGTAATCATAGCCGCCCTCGTGGCGCTCGATCTCGCCTGGTGGGTCTCGGCGGATCGGCTCCTGCGCAAAGCGGGCTTTAAGCGGGTTCGAATTCTCCATAGCCTCTTCTTTGGTGTGCAACTCGCGGGCTTGCTCACCGTGATCTTGTCCCGGCGCTCGGAGCTGTGGGATTGGCTTCCCAAAGCAATGACGGCGGCAGTTTACCTTTGGCATCTGCTAATCTTGCCGCTCCTGATTCCGCTGCTGGCGGTTGGCGCAGTCGTGGCGCTCGTTCGTTGGGTGATCAGAAAAATCCGAACCCAAGAGCCGCGCGAAACTGGAACGACTCAACCAGATGATGCCAGAGTCAGCCGCCGCGCTTTCCTCTCCGCCACCGCCGCTTTCACTCCGCAACTGTTCACCGTCGGCCTGACTGCAATCGCCCTTCGCCAGCTCGAACAATTCCGAGTCCGCCGGATGACCATCGCCCTTCGCGACCTGCCCGCTGCCCTCGATGGCCTGACCATCGCGCACGTGAGTGACATGCATGCGGGCCGATTTACCCGGAGCGCGGTTCTCCGCAAGATGATTGCCGCCGTGAACGATCTCCGGTCCGATCTGGTCCTGGTGACCGGAGACTTGATCAACGGCGCCATCCACGAGTTGCCCGAGGGAGTCGACGCTGTCCGGCGCTTCGATGCGCGGTCCGGTGTTTACATGGTCGAAGGCAATCATGACCTGTTCCCGGGTCGCGAAGCGTTTGAATCCGGGGTGAAAGCTTCCGGCATTCCGCTGCTGGTGAACGAAGCCGAGCAGCTCTCTGTTCGCGGTCATCCCGTGCAGCTTCTCGGCCTTCGCTGGGGCGGTCCCATCTTCCGCCGCCGCCAGGGCTACGACGACAACACGATCGCTGCTGCCTTCGAGGAATTGATTGCTCTACGCGATCCGGAGGCCTTCCCCATTCTGCTCGCACACCATCCCCATGCCTTCGACGCCGCCGCGGTCGCGCAAGTCCCTCTGACGCTTTCCGGCCACACCCATGGCGGCCAGTTAATGCTGAACGAGGAGACCGGCTTCGGCCCCCTGATGTTTCGCTACTGGTCGGGCCACTACACGAAGGGCGACAGCCACCTCATCGTCTCCAATGGCGTCGGCAACTGGTTTCCCTTGCGAACGCGAGCCCCCGCGGAAATCATTCACCTCACACTCCGGCGCGCTTGAACCTGCCTCTCGCTAGATGCTTGTAATTTTGGAAGCACGCGAAGACGCTCGGAACATGGAACAACCTCCGACCCCTGGAAGCCGTTGGCTCTTGATTGTTCCGGCGGCCCTCATCGTCTTGATCGGCAACGTCGGAATTCACGTCCTGTATATGGTGGCATACAGCTACCTCATCAATCCCGGTCACGACATGGCGCATTACCAGGCGCATGCGCAGTTTACTGCACCGTACTCCAGCATCGTCGTCGGATTTCCGCTGATGTTTCTGGTCTGCCGGTGGATGGGCCGGAAGTTCGCGGCCGGATCCAGCGTCACCGCTGCGCTCCTTATTTGCCTCGTCTATTTCCTGATTGATCTAACGGCCGTCGCGTTTGCAGGAGGGCCCGGTGAGCTGGCCGTGATCTTGGTCATTTCCCATGCGAGCAAGTTTGCCGCGGCCTATTTCGGAGGGCTTGCTGCTCGAAAGCAGATTGTCGCAGAAGTGTAAGACGCTCATTCATCTCACTCTCCTTAGCGGACAAAACCATTACGGAGGGGATCAAATGGAACACCGCGAGCTTCTATTGCTACGGGTGGTTCGCGACAATTAAATTCGAGCAAAGACAGGTGTGCAGATCATCTTGCACCACGGTGCAAAGGTCGGGGCTCTTTGGCTGCATATCCTGCTTCTTCCATTCGGGAACCCTGTTTGATAACACTCACTTCGCCGACAATAGTTCGACGCGTCTTCCGTTCGCCATGCTCTAGTTAGTCATGCAGAAGAAACTCTTCTCCGAATTCGGTCTCGCGCCGGAAATCTTGAAGGCAATCGAGCGGATGGGTTTTGAAGAAGCTTCTCCCATTCAATCCGCTGCGATTCCCGTTTTGCTGGAAGGCGCGGACGTCGTCGGTCAATCGCAGACAGGATCAGGAAAGACCGCCGCGTTCGGGATTCCGGCGATTCAATCCGTCGACCCGACTCTACGCGCGCCTCAGGTCTTGATTCTTTGTCCGACGCGCGAGCTCGCCGTCCAGGTCGCGGAAGAGATTGCGAAGCTCGCCTTTTTTAAGCGAGGCGTGCGCGAATTGCCGATCTACGGCGGCCAATCTTACGAGCGGCAATTCCGGGGCCTGCAGGCCGGCGCTCAAATCATCATTGGCACGCCGGGCCGCGTGATGGATCACCTCGAGCGCAAAAGTTTGAAGCTCGATCAAATCAAGATGGTCATTCTCGATGAAGCGGACCGCATGCTTGACATGGGCTTCGTCGACGACATCAAGACGATCCTTCGCCAGGTGCCGGAGAAGCGGCAGACCGTTTTCTTTTCCGCCACGATCCCGCGGCCCATTCAGCAATTGATCCAGACCTTCACGCGCAAGCCAGTCAATGTGCGCGTCGAAGCGGAAGCGATGACCGTCCCCGCGATCGAACAGATTTATTATGAAATCGATCGGCGCTCGAAACTCGAGGTGCTTTGCCGCCTGATCGACCTCGAGGACGTGAAGCTCGCGATCATTTTCTGCGCGACCAAGATGATGGTGGACGAACTGACGGAGCATCTCATCGCCCGCGGCTGTGGCGCCGACAAGTTGCACGGCGACATGACCCAGGCGATGCGCGAGCGCGTGATGGGGCGGTTCCGCAAAAGGAAGGTGGAATTCCTCGTCGCCACTGATGTCGCGGCGCGCGGCCTGGATGTGGAAGACATCGAGGTCGTCTTTAATTACGACCTGCCCCACGACGGTGAGGACTACGTCCATCGCATCGGCCGAACCGGCCGCGCGGGCAAGGGCGGCAAGGCCGTTACCTTTGTCGCCGGTCGCGAAATTTACCGGCTGGAAAACATTCAACGCTTCACCGGGAGCCGCATCCGGCGCGAAAGAATCCCTTCCGCCGAAGAAGTAGAAGGCAAACGCGCCACCGTTTTCGCCGAAGCATTGCGGGAGACACTCGAAAAGGGCGAATATAAACGGCACGACGAGCTTCTCGACCGATTGCTCGAGCAGAACTATTCGCCGACTGACATCGCCTCCGCGCTCATCCACCTGTTAGGTCAGGACAAAACGCAAAGTGGTCAACCGATCCCCGAGGATCGCCGTCCTCGTCCTGCTTCTGAACATGATCCCGTCTCTCTCCGGTCCCCGGATCCATCCGCGAAAAATCGTCGCGAACGAGGGCGGGACGACTACGAACGCCCCCGGCGTAACCGCATCGAGCGCGCCGAACACTCCGGACCGCGCGAAGAAGCTGGCACCGTATCTCACGAAGCCGGCATGGTCCGGCTCACCTTCAATGTAGGGCGTGCTCACGCTGTCCAGCCGGGCGATTTCGTGGGCGTGATCGCCGGTGTTACGGCCATTCCGAAGGGAGAAATCGGAGCGATTCATCTGCAAGCTACGAAAACACTGGTGGATGTGGCCGAACCGAGGGTCGCATTGATTCTAAAGAAGCTGAATGGCATCCAGTTCAAAGGCCGCAAACTCCTTGTCCGCGTCGCCGCTTAACCCAGAGAATTCCATAACGGCCGCGGTGAATCGCGACTGATTCGCGAAAAAAGGCGCTTCCCAGCCGTTATCGCCTGGGCCGAGCGTTTGACCCAAATAGAACCTACCCACCAAGAAAGACCCGCATCCGCTCCAGCTCCGCCGCAAGTTCCCGGCCGAAAGCACGATCGCGAGGCGGCTTCCCTGTCACATATCCCAGATCACTCGTTAGCGCGCCGTCCTTCACCGCCAGATTGCCCCATCCGACCACGCGATCGCGCCAGAGCAGCGGAAGCGCGTAGTAACCCAGCTTCCTTTTCGACGCTGGCGTATACGCCTCGAAACGATAGCCCCAGCCCCACAACAGCTGGAAACGGGTTCGATCGTGCACCACCGGATCGAATGGCGCCAGCAACCGCACCGTCCCCGGCACGAACGCCCGCCGCGGGTTCTCCTCGTTAGGCCAAAACCAATCCACCCCTTCCACCCGCGCCTGCGTCAGCCGCTCACGGGCCCGCTCCAACGCCGCGGCGATTTCCTTCTCCCATTGCGGGACCGCGTAGCGTAACCGGCGCACGTAGTAGGACAGACTCGCGCCCGGCAGTGGCGCATAAAGGTTCACCACCAGGTCGACCAGCGCGTCGATCCTGGCCCGCCGCGCGACTTCGTCCCGCGGCCCGGGTTCATGCCGATGGGTGCGGTAAACCCGAATGCCTTTCTCCCGCCGCGTCACCTTGAGAAGTCCACGGTAATGCAGCGCATCGAGCATTTGCGTGGTCGCATGCGACGAGCCGCCCCAATAATTCTGTACCGTGCCGCGCGCGAAATGCTCCTCGACCTCGCGCGGATGCACCGCGCCGCGCCCCTCGACAAAATCCAGCAGCAGCTGCTCCCTCTTGCGCTGCGTTCGCGAATCGGGCCGCGGATGCATCAATGCCTGCACCTCTCCGGTCACGAACCCATAGTTGACGAAAAAATCCTCCTCGACCCGAAGCGCCTCATAGCGTCGTTCCAAATCTCCCGCCCGATAACCCTTTACCCGCTGACGCAGAATCAGATCTTGCGCCCGGGCCGGCGCCCGAATCGGATCGGCCTGCACGAAACCCATCTGCGCCATCGCCCGACGAAGAGTCGTCGGCCGAAAAAGCGAGCGGGCCACCGCGAACCGCCGCAAGTCATCCAGCGACATCGCCATTTTGAAGTCTCGCACAAGGGTCGCCAACGATCACAAAGGTTTGCTACGCTTCCTCGTCGTGTTCCGTTGTGCCCATAGGGTGAGGCCCCGGCAAACCGACCCAGCTTTCCTGGGCGAAGTTGCGCGCATCATCAAACAAAGGGAGTAGTCATCATGGCTACAAGCACCATCCGCCTTCACCGTGTCATCCGTGCTACACCAGAGAGAGTCTACCGGGCATTCCTGGAGGCCGACGCCATGGTCAAATGGCTTCCTCCGAACGGGTTCACCGGCAAGGTCCACCACATGGACGCGAAAGTCGGCGGCACCTACAAAATGTCGTTCACCAATTTCACCACCGGCTCGAGTCATTCTTTCGGCGGAGAGTATCTCGACCTCACCCCGCACGAGCGCATTCGCTACATCGACAAGTTTGACGATCCAAACATGCCCGGCGAAATGCAGGTGACGGTTAATCTCAACAAAGTCTCCTGCGGCACGGAATTGAGCATTGTGCAGGAAGGCGTGCCCGCGGCCATCCCACCGGAGGCATGCTATCTCGGATGGCAGGAATCGCTCACCCTCCTGGCGAAGCTCGTCGAGGCCGAGATTCCGGATTAGGAGGCGAAGCGGCAAACGCAAAATTGTAGGGCGTCTGTGTCAGACGCCGATTCTTTAGGGTGGCGGTTCACAGAACCGCCCTACAATGGACGCCAGGTCCGGGCGCGAAACTTTCGCATTTTCCTGAATCCAAACGTCGCACCGGCCGCATCCATTCCTTAGACGCCATGGAAACTTCATACCCGCCACCACCGCCTCCGCCGCTCAGCGCCCCCGCCGTGACCAGCGTGCGAACCTGGAACGTGCTTTGTCACGCCAGCGCCTTGCTCGGCATCTTGATTCATTTCCCGGGCCAGTTTCTGGGGCCGCTCATTGTCTGGCTGGCCAAACGCGACGATTCCCCCGAGATCGATGCGCACGGCAAAGAGGCGCTCAACTTCCAAATCTCGATGCTCATCTACAACGCTGTCGCCGCGTTCTTCTGCCTGATCCTGATCGGCTTCTTTTTCCTGGCCGTTCTTTGGGTCCTAAACGCCGTCTTCGTCATCATCGCCTCGATCAAGGTGAGCGAAGGAAAATTCTATCGTTACCCGATGACGATCCGGTTCCTTCAATAAATCGTAGGTCGAAATTGTAGGGCGTCTGTGTCAGACGCCGATTCTTGAGTCTGGCGGTTCACAGAACCGCCCTACCACAGACACCGATTCTTGAGTCTGGCGGTTCACAGAACCGCCCTACAGTTCTCTGACGTCATTCGGAAAGTACTTTACCATTTCTGCCGCGGGTGCCAGAAAGAGACCGGTTATCGACCCCCTCGTGAACCCCCAATCGATCGCAACTCGATAACCCCTCAGATGAATAAAACCCCTATGAAACGAAAACAACCCGCAGACGTCGTCCCACCCGGATGGGCGGGCGGATTCGCCGAATCAAATCCGGCCTTTGCCTATCCAAAACCAGACCTCACCTCGCTGCCCATGTTGGGAAACATGGCCAACATCAATTTACTCCAGCGCCAGCAGGGCGTGGAGTGGCCCGAGTTTAGTTGGGAGACCCAAAAGGGAAAGGCCGATCCCAAAAGGTGCTTTCAGATGTTCGCCCCCTACATTTCCCGGCTTGGTTACACCGATACCGGACGGGTCTATTCCATCATCTGCCCTCAACAGGGGGTTTGCCATGCCAAGATAGGTTGCATGAATGTAGAAGTTACCGTTACCGGACAAAGGGGCTGGGTTAACGAGACGACCAGGGAGGTCGCGGCCGATATGACTGTGATGGGTCAGATTTGGTTCAGTCCGTTCGCTGAGGAAAATCCGATCTTCCAGATATTGTGGAACAGTTTTAAGAACAGCAAACTCCCCTTCCCCTCGGACAAAGCCAAGTCGATCAAGGTCAGCACTTATCTGCCTGGAAACCCCAAACAAGAGATCTTTCCGGTTCGGAGGGGCCAAACCGACCGGTTTAAAAGTCCTGACTTCGCCATTCACAAGGAAGCCTGGGCGGTTGCCCATATCGATGTAGAGATCGGCTCGATCCACAAGACAGGCAATGACCTGGTCGATCAGTTTAACGAGCTGGTCATGGATATTTTCAACCTGGCTGCAGGTAACATGCTGCAGCCTGGCAATGTCCTATCGTGGAATGTCTGGTTCACGGCGCCTAAGCTCGTAAAGCAGGAGGAGTGGCGGACGCACGCGGAGCGTTGGCGCAAATCCATCGATGAGGGACATGGAAGCCCCGATGGCCCTGGAACCATTGCGCGGTACTTCGATCGCTCCCCCTTTGATCCCGTCGAATCATTAATAGAGGAGAAGATCAAAGAAATTATCCATTGGATCTGGAAACACCTTTAGAGGTTTCTTCTGTAGGGCGGGGTCGCTGACCCCGCCGGGGCTAGGTTCGATTGTAAGCTACAAGCGGCGGCGACCCCGCCCTACAATTTCTGCTTTCCCACTCCGTAATCCGCAATCCGCAATCCGCAATCGGAAATCGGAAATCGGAAATCGGAAATTCTATTGCCCCTCCCAGGAAAGGCCTTCGGTGAAGATTTGCACCTTGCTCCCGCCATCATCGGGCTTCACGAAAATCGTCAGCGCCGCCTCGCCTCGCTTCCGCTTCAGGATGGAGGACGCGGGGGTGATCAGATCTCTGCCGTCGGCGGCCCAGCCCTGCGCCTTAAGATTCGCGGTCAATTCGGTAACGACAGCTTTCGTGCTCGCCTTGCTCTTGAAGAGGACGTGCTCAACCATCGTCTTGTACTCGAAGTCGGTCGCATCTTTTGTCACCGCCAGGTCCTTGACGTTGAGTTGATCCGCCGCCGGCTTTGACGCCGGTTTCTCCTCGTCGGTGTCCTCATCCTCGTCGTCTTCAGCGTCGTCGCCGGTAGGCTTCTTCGAGTTGCCCGACGCGCTCTCCTCCGGTTTTTTCGAATCGGCGACCTGGAATTCTTTGGGAACCTCTCCCAGCGGTGCGACGAACTTGAGGTTGACCTCCCATTTCTCGCCGAACGTATCGACCTGGCCATCGGTCGTCAGTTCCCCTTCCACCTTGCCGTCTTCGTATTTGAAGTTGTTCGTCCTGATCGAGCCGATCGAGCTGAAGCCCTGCTTCGAATGCGCACTGTGGACCACCTGGCAGCCAAAGATGCCGCCATCCTCATGGAGCGAGATAATCAGCGCGCTGCCGAGCTTGCCGAAAGCCGCATCAAAGTCCGGCTTCTTAACTTTCGAATGATCCTTTTCAGTGAACACGAGCTTCATGCTTGGCTTATCTCCGAACGGCTCCTGCCATTGCGCCGACACATAAGCGATCTTCGCCTCTTTGCCGTTCCCCTTGAAAACGCCCGTAACCGTCGGCTTCACGTTGGCCGCCGGCCCCGGTGGTTTTTTGACCGTGGCCGGCAGCGATTCGCCGGCGGCGAGCAATTTCACGTCAAATCGGACGTCAAAGGCGGTGGGAAACACCCCTTCGGCGTCCCTCGGCTGGCTCGCTTTGCCGCTGACCCGGCCGTCCTGGAGTTTTATTTCCCCTGTCGCCTTGCCGGCCTCCCGTCTCCCGATCGACGTGCCGCCAGCAGCCGCGCTCCAGAACTTGAGATGCCCCGCCTTCGTAAAATCCAAAATGAGAAATGGCTTTCTGAAATCAGCGAAACCGCCCTTTTTTTCCGTTTCCTGCGACTTCTTGAGCTCCTCGCTGGAAATCGCCTGCCCGCTCAAAGCCACTGCGATCGCCTCCTCCCCGTTGACCGTCGTCTCGTAGGCGAGCGCGTGCGACAGAGTATGATTCTTATCCTCAAGCATCAGCGTCCCCTCGCCGGACTTGGCCCCCCCTTGCGCGAAGAGTGCCGCTCCACCACCAATCACGGCCATCGCCGCCAGCAGACGCATGAATGTTTTAGCCATATAGTTGTTTTATACGGGGCCGTTCCACCGTGCCAAGCACGCAGTCGGGGCGAATTGTAGGGCGTCTGTGTCAGACGCCGATTCTTCGGGATGGCGTTTCACCGAAACGCCCGACAAAATTTTTTGGCGCATCTCTTCTGTAGGGCGGGGTCGCTGACCCCGCCGGGGTGGTTTCAATATAGGTCTTGCGGGCAGAGAAGACTCGGCGGGGTCAGCGAACACGCCCTACAGCTCAGCTCCAGCGCGTTTGATCAATATGGACAGGCTCCTCACATAGAGTGCAGGATAAAGAGGCGTCATCACACTGAAGCACGAAAGACATGTCATGAACTTCCAAAGCAATCTGACGGCGAGAACGATCCAAACGAGTGCGGCATTCTGTTTAGCGTTCAGCCTTTGGCAATCGACAGCCGTTCAAGCCCAGACCCCAACCCCCAAGCCGAAGGCGGAAGAAAAGCCGTTCGTGATCGAATATTACTACAGGGCCAAATGGGGATTTGCTGATGAGTTCATTCGATTGTTCAAGAAGAACCACTACCCCTTCCTCAAAAAGCAGATCGAGCTGGGCAATGCCCTGCAGGTCACGACGGAAACGCCGGTCCACCACAGCAACGAAAGCGATCGATGGGATTATCGCGTGCGGATCGCCTGGAAGAACGTCCAGGTCGCGCACGACGATTCCACCGACGAAGTCATGTTCAAGCAACTCTTTCCCGACGAGGAAACATTCAAGCGGGAAGAGCAGCGACGATTCGAGATCCTGAGCGGTCACTGGGACGTGCCCGTCCGCACGGTGAATCTAGAGGAGAAATAACTGCTGAACGTTGAGAATTGTAGGAACGTCCGTTGCGGCGAACGCCGGCGGATCCCTGTCGAGGATCTCACGCGACGGTCACGGAGGTCCACAAAGCGGACGACATGTTCAGATCCAAACCCTTTTTGATTCGCGTTGTGCTCCTTCGTGTCCGTTGTGTGAGAATTCTGTGCCCTTCGCAAACGCCCAAACGAAGTTGATCAATCAAAGACCTGAAGGACTGAAAGAATACCTTCCGGCAGCCGCTAGTCCATAACGCGCAGCGGCAGTCATCTCATCGTGTCCAACAGGGTCGGCAACTAGTTCCTTTGAAAACGAGGGCCCCAGCGAAAATCATTTACCTCTCTCTAGCCCGTCTAATGGCCTATTACAGCCGCCGCGTGCGACGGCTGGCATAATTAGTAAATGCGTGGATACTTCCAATGTGGGCGCGAGATCATATTGCGACGTGCCCAATGCATTACCGTTCCGCATGTACATTTACTAGACCCTCCGTGACTACCATTGTCTCCCCTCCAGCTTTCGATTTCGCCAAGTATCTCCGCGCATCTAAGCAAGCGTGTAACGAGTGTCTAGAGTCGCTCTCTATCGATCTCGCTCGCGGTGGTATTCCTGCGAACGTTCGGTTTCAGCATCTGAGATTCGACACGAAGACGGGAGAGCCCTTGTTTCGAAAACTGGCCGGATGCTTGGCAGACCACCTAGTCAGTTACTGCTTCAGCGCAAAGCGGCGCGGCAAACCGCGGACTGATGAGGACCGCCACAAGCTCCACCGCGAAGCGCGCGAACTCCTACGCCTCACGCCAACAAGCGGCGAATCAGGCGAGGCCCTGATTTACTTTCTCTTGGAAGCTGTTCTCGACGCGCCGCAGATGGTGGCAAAGATGGATCTGAAAACCAACCGACGAGTGGAGTCACTGGGCTCTGATGGTATCCACATGAAATGGAATGATGCCGACCGGTTCCTCGATATCTACTTTGCTGAAGCAAAACTTGAAAAGACAGTTGCGACGGCGGTCGGTAATGCTGTTGCGAGTCTAGAAGACTTCCACGACAAGCGACAATACGAGCATGAATTGCGGCTCGTCACAGGTCACTTCAAACACGCAGATGAACGTGCTCGGCGTGCAATCATTCGGATCATCGACGGCAAGAACTTGGACGCAGACTGCCGCATTCGTCATGCCTGCTTGATCGGTTACGACTGGAACGAATACAAGAAACTGCCAGACCTAATGGTTCGCGAACTCACAACTGAATTTCGGAGACGCTATGCCGCAGACCGCGATCGCCTTCACGGACTGGTAGAAAAGCATTTCGCAGGATTTAAACGCAAGACGCTCGAATTCGAGATCTTCTTTCTTCCGTTCACCAATGTTCAGGATTTCCGGGACGCCTTCTATGAAGCCGTCTGAATGATGACTGGTGATGGCTGAAGAGCTGTCCGAAGACTTCTTGATGCTGAGCGACAAACTTGTCGCTGCCAGCATCCGGCGTGAACTGCCCGGACGTGCGGTAGAGCGACAGCTCTCAGGCCTCACCTCGAGGGATTACATTCGGCTCGTGAATGAAGCTGCGCGACTGGCATTATCGGAAGAGCCCGGAGCGCGCACGATTGCCTACGAGATCGCCACCCATGCGCTTGCGCTAAGCAAGGGTGACAAGACCCTCGTTAGAGCAGTGGAATTCATCCTCGCGAGATTGGGAAATTTTCCCGGTCAGCAGCTCCTGCGAACTCGCTATCGAGCGGCACTTGCTGAGGCAAGTCCAACCCCGTCGGCACTCACATTCGAAGCATTCGGCCATGAATACGACAACACAATTGAATCCTCCGCCGGCCAAACGCTAAAGCTTACCGATTTTCAGATCGATTTGTTTGACGCGATGGAGAATACGTCTGCTGTCAGCGTATCCGCACCCACCTCAGCGGGGAAATCTTTCATCCTCTCTCTGCAGATTCTTCGCAGACTGAGAACAACTGAACAGGCCGCCGTCGTCTACATCGTGCCGACCCGCGCGCTGATACGAGAGGTAATTTTACGCCTCCGACAGGCGTTGCAGCGCGCGGACATGCTGGAAGTGGCGTTGCGTTCCGTGCCACAGCCGGTTAGTCGGGAAGAAGCTCCACGTGGCGTAGTCTACGTGCTGACCCAGGAACGCCTGCTAAGTCTGCTCCTCGCAGCGGATGAAGATTTCTGGTTAACCATGATGGTTATCGATGAGGCTCAAGGCGTGCGCGATGGGGGGCGTGGCGTGCTTCTCCAAACTGCAGTTCACGCCGTCCTACGACGCTTCCCGAATGCGGAGTGCGTGTTTGCTAGCCCACTGATCAATAATCCTCAGTACCTACTCGACCTGTTTGGACGGGAGGGATCGGCTCGCCATGAACGGCACTCACCCGTCGCGCAAAGTTTCATCGTCGTAAGTCCAAGCGCACAGGATTCTGGACATGCTCAATTCTCCTTACTCCGTCGAGGAAACATTGTACGCCTCGCTGTGCGTGACCTTGGCTTCGACTTCAGTGCGACAGACTATTTGAAGCGGCGAGCGCAATTAGCTTTTTCAGTCACAGCCGAGCGCGATGCGTGCCTAGTTTATGCAAATGGAGCCTGGGAAGCGGAAGCGACTGCGGAGGCGCTCGCTGCTCTTAGGTCAGATCGCGAGCCACCCCGCGAGGTGCAAGAATTTATCACCTATATCGAGCAAAATATCCACCCTGGATACGGACTTTTGAGCGCGCTGAAGCGTGGAGTGGGCTTTCACCACGGGGAGATGCCAGCGAGCGTCCGCGCTGGAGTGGAAGATCTGTTCCGGGATAGAAAACTCCAATTTGTGTGTTGCACCGGCACCCTTCTTCAGGGCGTTAACTTACCAGCGCGACACTTGGTCGTCGAACGACCGCGCCGCGGCAATGGACAACCGATGGAAGCTGCAGATTTGCTTAATCTGGCTGGCCGCGCTGGACGTCTGCGACGGGAATTTCATGGCAATGTATGGTGTCTCCGTCCTGAATTCTGGCCGAAAAAACCGCGTGATCGTGCGGAGCTACCTGATGTTGTTTCAGCACTCGAGACAACGATGCTCGATGGCGGCACAACCATTCAACGTGTTCTGGATGGTCAAACGGACGCCGATCCCGACGGTGCAGCGACTGCCGCTATTGGACACCTCCTCACCGAATACATTCAAACGCAGCGAGTCCCCGATTTCCGTCTCAACCCTGATGCGGATAAAGAACTCCAAAGAACGATGGCGGCGTTGCGTGACTTGCCGTTGGTTCTACCTTCCGAAATCTTTAAGCGGAATGGCGGCATATTGCCCATGCGGCTTGAGAATCTACATAGTGTTCTCGTGGTAGAAGCCGACCTAGACGATTGGCTACCCATGGCACCGTTCGAGAAAGGCTTCTATCACAGATTGCTGTCCATCTTCGAACTCTTGCACCGGGAACTCCATGGGAAGAGGACAATCGAGTACAAATTCGACGCGTGGCTTGCTTCTCGTTGGGTGCATCAAGACACGCTGCAACAAATCATTGAGTCGAGTCTCACGTGGCGGACAAGCCAGGGACTGCCAACTGATGTACGTGAAACCATCCGGAAACTGATCCGCAGAATCGAGCAGTGGATCCGTTATAGGTGGGTTCGGTCTCTGCGGGCTTATCATGATGTCCTTGGTTTCGTTCTGCGCTCAAACGACAGGAGCCAAGAAGCAGATAATTTACGTCCCCTATATCTTTACGTCGAGTACGGTGCCTACGATAGGCCGATTCTCAGTCTGATTTCGCTCGGCTTTTCAAGAACTGCCGCGCTTATCTTGAAGCGTTTAGTGTCGTTTCCCTCCGATGCGACTCCGGAGACTTGCCGTCAGGTTTTGCTCAGTCGCGATCTTTCCGCAGCAAATGTTCCAAAGGTCATTCAACGAGAAGCCCAAGCGCTTTTGGGCAGATTGCGCGGCCCCGTCTAGGCCTCTGGGCCGGCCTTCCTGCGCCACGCACTCCGAAAGCATTTGCGCGCAGACGACGGACAGGCTTTTCAAACCCGAAAGCCTTCGCGAGCATCACAATCCTGGGCAAGCTCGGTTTGTGCTAGACCCGAACATGACCATCGAGCAGTGGGGCACACTAACTCCTGTCTATTCGAAGTCGCGTGAGAAAGATCGCAAATCGAGGACTATTCCTCCTCTTCGCGTCGAGTGGAATTGACTTCGTCGCGATAAACGAGGTGTTGCCCGGGTGAACAAACGGCGAACAGACGTCCATCAGCTCGTAAAAACGAACGAGATGATCCGCCATGTTCAGGGCACACCAAGTAGTATCGGCCGAACGAAAGATTTACCGATGACGCTGGCGCCAATGCTGTCATTCGCTGTTCAGCAACGCCTCCATCACCTTTTATCATCATTCGATTACCGCAAACGCAGAATCTCGCGATGGCATCGGAATCCGGTGCAATCCAGACGGGTGTCACGTGATTACATTGTTCGCATTTCACATCTAGACCCCGGATTTCAGATTGTGAACCGTTGACCTCGCCGGTCGTCCGCGACCCGGAACTGTCTTCTTCGTCGTCGAGTCTTTCTGGAGGAGTGCTTTCCGCTCGTTGGTGAATTAAGGAGCTTTTCGCCTGTCTCAGTGTGTAGCCGTAGAATTCTTCAGCGGCCTTCCAAGTTCGGAAAATGCGAGCGCGTATTTTTGAGACGAAGACTTTTGGCTCCAAAGCCAAAAACAAACCCGATGTCGATCCAATCTTATCGAATATGTCGTTTCTTAGGTGATGATAATCTGGGAGCAGTCCGGGGTTAAAATTCTCGAAGACAAAGTTACGGAGTGCATCCTTGACATCCCTCCAATCCTCCAGATCGACTACTGGTCTATGATCCGTCCCCGCATGTCCTCTTCCCAGAAAGGGCATCACTTCCGATACGGCGGGACTCATTCGGTTCAGTTCGGTAAAGAGCTGCCTTGAGCCGTCATAGAAAAGGGGCTGGGAAATGATGACAACGTCTACATCTGAGGTCTGACTAAAGGGGGTTCCAAATTTGAACGGACTTGGGCTAAACCCAAGCTTCGCGCTTCCAACAATACAAACGTCTTGCGATCCTACGCCAAATCTATCGGCGACCTGTTCACGAAATATCACATATTTCATCGGACTTTTGGCGAACACATGAGGCGTCCCTTCAAGAAGAAAGACCTTGGCAAGCACGCGGTGGCTATCAGTTCGGACGATGAGCTCACGGAACTCTTCCGCGGTTGGCGTTTGATCACTTCCAAGCAGTTGAAGTAATTTTTCCTGTGAGATGGGCTCCGGCACAGAAACGAGCCTATCGAGTGCTACCTAAGAATTCCAGCGGAATATCGAGCGTCGCAGTCGAAAGCTATTCGTCGACCGCGGATAGGGTGCACCGACCATGACGATTCGCCATTTCGAAGCGGAGATTTGCGAAAATGCTTTGATCAAACGGTCCGTGTGAGAAAACATCGGACGGAATGTCGCTCTCGCTCCAGCTCGGACTCGTTTACCTGATCTCGGAAGTGATGCTGACGGTGACGCGTCGCTCCCGCACCTGCACCGGGACGAAGCAGGACGGCGGCCTTCGGCCGAAACGTCCAACGCTCAACATCCAACATCCAACATCCAACATCCAACGAGAGAGAATCTGCGGATGAAGCGACCATTGTCACCACAGCCCGACTGAGGTAATCTCGATCCATGAGCGTAAGGGAAATCCTGGACGAATTGCCCCGGCTCGACGCGAGCGAGCGGCAGACCGTCCTTCGCCGTTTGATCGAGATCGATCCTGGATTGGAAGTGGAAGAAACCCCGGAAATGCTTGCGGCGATTGATGAAGCGGTCCGTTCCTTCGACGCGGATAAAGGTGTTGGCATTGAAGAGGCGCGGCGCCGCGTCGCTCAATGGACTTCAAAGTAATTCTTCAGCCGCTGGCACTGGACGATCTCGAAGCCATCGTTCGGCATGTTGCCGAAAAAGACGTGCGAGCCGCGAATCGGCTCGGAATGTCGCTGCTCGACCGGGCCGAAGCTCTAGCGCAATTTCCGGAACGCGGCGGTAATGTTCGGAGTCGTCCCGGAGTGAAGAAGCTCGTTCGCGTTCCGTATTTGATCTTCTACCGGGTCGATGATGCTCGCCATTGTGTCGATGTGCTCCGCTTCTGGCATGGTGCTCAGAATCCGCGCAGTTTGCAGCTTGAGTGACGTCGCTCACGATCCTTAGCCCTCAGCGTAATGCCTCTCTCGCTCAAACTCGGACTTGTTTACCTGATCTCGGAAGTGCTGCTGACGGTAACGCGCCGCTCGCGCAGCCGCACCGGGACGAAGCAGGACAAGAGCACGCTCGGCGTTATATGGATTGTGATCACGGTGAGCGTCGTCGCGGGGATTAACGTCGCGAAGGTTTGGCCGGCCTTCGCGCTGCCGTATGGGCAAACGTTTGCGCTGGTGGGCGTGGTCCTGTTTGTCGCGGGGCTGTTCCTGCGCTGGTGGGCCATCATCACGCTCGGCCGCTTTTTTACCGTGGATGTGACGATCGAAAAAGACCACGAGCTGGTAGAGCGCGGACCGTTTCGCTTGGTGCGTCATCCTTCCTACACCGGGGTGCTGCTGGCTTTCGTGGGGTTTGCGTTGACGCTCCGCAACTGGGCAGCGCTGCTCATCATCCTTATGCCGATCTTCGCGGCTTTCATCCGCCGGATGAACGTGGAGGAAGAGGCGCTCTTGCGTGCACTCGGCTCGCGCTACGCCGATTACATGCGGCGCACCAAACGGCTGATGCCGTTTGCTTATTGAAGCGCCGGCGGGCTAAATCGGATCAGGGCGGACCGGAAGAGTGAAATGAAAGGTGCTGCCCTCTCCGAGCTTCGACTCGACCCATATTCTGCCCGGATGCTCTTCGACCATCATCTTGGCAATGTAGAGGCCGAGTCCTATGCCGCGACGATCCTGGCTATTGATCTGTGAGAAACGCTCGAAGATGCTCCCAATCTTCTCCGGGGCGATGCCTGCTCCGGTGTCGCTTACGGAAACCTGCACTTCTTCACCTTCGGGACCGGTTCGCGCGCAGCTCACGCAGATCTGACCTTTGGCCGGGGTGAACTTGATGGCGTTTCCGATCAGATTCGACAAGACCTGCACGACGCGGCTGCGGTCGCAAACCACCTCGTGACATCCTTCCGCTTTTGCGGTCAGGGTTATTTGTTTGGAAGCGCTATCTCTTCTGAAATCCCCCACCACTTCCCTGATGATTTCGCCCACGTCATGCTTCTCATAGTGGAGAACTAATTTGCCGATCGCTATTCGTTCGATGTCCAGCAAGTCTTGAATCAGCCGGAGCATTTCGCCCGCGCTTCGATTGATGGAGGAGGCTATCGCTTTCACTTCCTGCGCATCGCCAGGCACTTCCAACAGATTCTGCGCGGCCATGAAGATATGATTGAGTGGATTTCTCAAGTCATGGCTGACGATGGCCAGGAATTCTTCCCTGGTGGTAAGGGCCGTCTGGGTCTGGCGGTGGCTCTCTTGTTCCTGGGACAATAAATCAGCGGAAGACCTGGCCGAGGAATGATGATGGGTCCGCCCCATTGCGGTGGCGGCGTCAGTGCGGAATCGTTCGGCGTCGATGGCTTCGTCCGAGGTTTCTCTTTCGACGCGCAGCCTTTCGTCTCCCTCCGCCTGGCGTTCCGCGCCGCTTCGGCCCGCATCCGCTCGTCCGAGATCACGCGAAGCGTCTGAGTCACTGCGACTCTTCCGTTTGGCCTTGTCGGCTACGACACGTTCCGCGTCTCGGTTCACGTCTGCCTGGTGCTCGGAAGCCGAATCCGAACCGCTGAGCCGCTCGCCAGCGGGGATGCCTCCGTCGGTTTTCTCACGCTCGCTTTTCTCTGAAGGTTCTTTCCCGGATGCCATTCGGTTTCCTTAGACGTGTCGCGAGAGAAACGCATTCATGATAGCAATGGATTGCGAGCTCATCCACAAATTTGCGCGACGAACCGCGGCCCGCGTCGGTCGGGGCAGGTTCCAGCCCCATCCAACGCTGAAAGCCTTCGGAAGCGTGCAGTTGCTGTAGCAACGGCGCTCTAGCGCCGTTTCGAGTCGCGCCAGACGCCCGACATTGCGGGGCGGCTACAGCGAATCTATTGCCCGCTACGCTCCCGTTTGGGGGGCTCGTGCAGGCGCCTTCTTTTTTCCCGCCTATTTATTCTTCAAGTTCGGCGGGCTGCCTACACGTGTTGATCGATCAGGACCGGGTTTCCGTCAGGATCGATCAGCATCAAACTGGCGGGGCCGGTGGTGGATTCATCGGCCTCGGAGGCGAGCGCGAGCCCGCTGGCTTTGAGGCGCTTTTGAATCTCCCGAACATCGGTGAACTCATCGAGCGGCTCGCACTCGGCGGTCCAACCTGGGTTGAAGGTAAAGGTGTTGCGCTCAAACATTCCCTGGAAGAGGCCGATCGTGATGGTCCCGTTCCGGAGAATCAGCCAGTTCTGATTCGGTTCGCCCATCACTTGTTCGAATCCGAGTTTTTCGTAGAAGGCCTGGGAGGCCGCCAAATCCTTCACGGCTAAACTCAGGGAGAAAGCGCCGAGTGTCGTCACTTGTTTTGTCATTGCCGGCGAGATTACACTGCGGTCACCGTGCCCCGCTTGCCAAATCTTGCGAACTTTGGCAGGTCAATCGCGTCAACCGGGGTGGTGACTGCATCACCGCGGGGTGTCGGTGCTGACGATCTTGGTCGAATGCAGAAGCGCGGCGCGCCAGCGGCCGTCAATGCGGCGCAGGACCGCGCTCTCGAGCCATTTGCGGTGACGCTTCGTTTTGTTGTCGTCGAGGTCGGACTCGAGAAAGTAAACGGTGTAGGCAATATCGCCTCGCACTGTTACTGACTTGAAATCGAAGTGATCCTTGCGCCGAAAACCGGGGCCGCGGTTCTTCGTCAGCATTGCCACATCGCCCTCCAGGTCGACTAGCTCGCCGTGCTCGAGCAACAGGTAATCGTCAGCGAGAAACGTGCGGTAGTGCGTTTCGTCGTTGCCCGCAGCGTAAGCAGCATACCACTCGGCGATCATCGTCTTGACCGCTTCCTCATCAGCGCCTGCGGAGGCACGCGGTCCAAAAATCGCCGCTGCCGCGAAGAGGACCGTGTAAAAAATAATCATTCGCTTCATGAGCGCTTGCATACTCCGGAGGGCGTCGCGCAAGCGAGCAATTTTCGGTCGCGTGGGTTTGTTCGGCGGCCGCGCAGGGCTAACGCCGGAGAGTTGCGCTCGTTTGCTTAGACGCCCAGGTCGAAACGGCGGCCGATTTCCAGTGTTGCGGATTGTTTCGCCGTAGCCGTCAAGACTACACTGCGGACACCGTGCCTGGCTTGCCAAATCTCCCGAACCTTGAGTACGTCGATCGCGTCAACCGGGCCGTGGATTATGTCACGCGCAACCTCGACCAGCCGTTACGGCTCGAGGAGGTGGCGAAGGCGGCCTGTTTCTCCTCCTACCATTTCCACCGGATCTTTCGCGCCCTGATGGGGGAGACGCTGGCCTCGTTCGTCAAGCGCGTCCGGCTCGAACGCTCGGTCTATCTGCTCTCTCACCGAAACGGCGCGAGCCTCACGGAGATCGCCCTCGCCTGCGGATTCTCCTCGAGCTCCGATTTCTCCCGTTCGTTTCGCGGCCAATATGGCGTGGCGCCGAGCCGATTCGATATCGAACGCTTTCGGCTCTCGGGCAGGAAGGCAATGCAGGTCTCGCTGGCTCCACCGGGCGAACGGCACAAGCTCAAGCGCTTGCCCGCGGGGAAGAACCCCGATCGCTTCGAGGTCAACTTACGTAACATCCCGGCGCGTCGCGTGGCCTACATCCGCGTGCACCGCCCTTATGAAGGCGACAACGCTGCGCGGGCGGTGTCACGATTGCTCGCATGGGCCGAGGCTCGCGGGCTCGCTGAGGGCCAATGGCTGGGATATCAGTGGGAGGACCCCGAGGTGGTCCCGCTGGATAAGTGTCGCTACGACGTGGGCGTAGAAGTTCCCCTCAACACGGTGGCCGACGGAGAAGTGAGCATCAATACGTTTCCGGCCTGCCTGATCGCCGAGGTCGAGATCAAGGGAACTATCGAGGTTGAGCTGCGCGCGCTCCATTGGCTTTACCTGACGTGGCTCCCGAGCAGCGGGTATGCACCCGCTCACCAGCCGGCGTTCGAGGCTTGGAACGGTCGGCCGTTCGCCCACGGGATGGAGCACTTCGAATTGCGCGCGCAGCTTCCGATTGTGGATGCTCGCGTTCCGCTGTAGCCGGAGAGAAGGAGTGATGCGACGCTTTCCCAACCGCTTGTCCTATCCGCGATGACTCTGCCTCGAATCCCGAAGCCACTTCTCGCCTGGGCCATAACTCTGGTCGCCCTCGGCGCCATCGCGGCCGCACTTTGGGCGGTCGCGCCCGGTTACGCGACCGTGCGAGCGGGACGGGCGGATGCGGGCTATCTCGAATCGGGTGATTGCCGGAAATGCCACGAGACGAACTACGCGAGCTGGCACGCCACGTTTCATCGCACGATGACGCAGGAAGCAGGTCCCGAGAGCATCCTGGGTGATTTCGAACGCGAGAACACCCTCACCTATCAGGGCGTTCGCGCCGAGATGGTGCGCGAGAACGGCGCCCACTGGATGACGTTCACGGGCGTAGATGGAAAAACCCAACAGCACGAAATCGTGCGCACCGTCGGTTCCCGGCGAATCCAGCAGTATTTAACCAAGACCGGTGATACCTGGTCTCGTCTGCCGGTCGCTTACGATCTGGTCCAGCGCCGCTGGATGCACCTGAATGGATCGTTCTTTTATCCCGATGGGTCCCCTTATACCCAGCACGTCGCGGAATGGAATGTGAACTGCGTCTTTTGCCATAACGTGAAGGCCCAGCCCGGCCTCAATTGGGACAACCGAACGTGGAAGACGGAGGTGGCGGAACTGGGGATCGCCTGTGGCGCCTGCCACGGACCGGCGGGCGAGCATGCACAACGCGCCCTTTCTCCCGTCACGCGATATCGCTGGAACCTGAAAGAGCAAATCGCGCCGGCCCGATTAGTGACCAACCCAAAGAAGCTGGACTCGGATCGTGCGGCGATGGTCTGCGGGCATTGCCACGGCCAGCGTATTCCCGAGCCCCCCCAACGCATCCGGCCCATGATGAGCGTGGGCGATCCCTATGACGCCGGTGAAAATCTGCATGAGTTCTACAAGCCGGTGCAGCGCGAGGACAAAGTGGAGTCGGCCGAGGGGCCGCACGGGGAAAAGGTTTCCTTCAGTTTTGCCACGCGTTTCTGGCCGGACGGCTCGCCCCGCCTGACCGCTTACGAGTATCAGGGGATGACACGCTCAAAATGTTTTACCGCCGGCAAGCCAGGCAACCGCATCACCTGTATCTCTTGTCACTCCATGCACGGCGGAGATCCGCGCGGCCAGCTGACGGAGAAAATGAAAACGAACGCAGCCTGCAATCAGTGCCACGAGCAATTCGCCAAGCCGGCGCAACTCGTCGAACATACCAAACATTCCGCTGAATCGTCCGGCAGCCTTTGCTACAACTGCCACATGCCAAAGATTGTCTATGGCATCATGGCCGCGCACCGGACCCATGATATTACCAACCCACGACCAGAAGAGACTGTCCGCTTCGGCAAACCGAACGCTTGCAATCAGTGTCATCTCGACTGGTCTGCAAACCGGGCTGTCGCGGAGACGAAACGCCTCTGGCCCGACGCCTACAAAGGAAGCGCTCCCGGCGACCAGCGTTTCGATGAACCGGAAGGACAGCGCTCGCTTTTCTCCGGCGATGCCGTCATGCGAGCGCTGACCGCTGCCGCAATGACCCCCGCCACGAATGCAACTGGTCCGTTGCTGCTGGAAGCAATGCAGGACACTTATCCTATTGTGCGGTATTTCGCGGCTAACGCCCTCGCCGCCCAGCGCCCCGGCCTGCGGAAGCCTGACTACCTGGCCCCGGCCAGAGTGCGTGAGGCGACGCTACAAACCTGGTATCCACTCTGGCCCGCGGAGTTGCGGCAGGTTGCGCGCGAGGCTCGGGAAAGGCTGAGCGCGCAACGGTCCGAGACCGATGTCGAGGTTGGCGAATAAGCTCGCATCCCGGCCTTTCCGGAGTTTTCCTTCTGCGTCGATGCCCTCTCCTTCTCATTCTGGCGCCGGCTTGATCCGGCAAGGCTGGATCTCGCTGGCGATCTGGATCGCCTTTGGCATCCTCCTGGAAGGATTTCGGGCCTTCCGCTCGCCTCCGTATCTCGATGATGGGGTACGCCGTGAGATGTTTCGTCTGGCCCACGCTCACGGGACGCTGTTGAACCTCGTCTTGCTCGGGGCCGCCATCTGCACGCATCTCAATCTAATCCGGCTTAGTCCGATGACATCGCTCGGGTTACGCTCCGCTGTTCTCTTGTTGCCGGCCGGGTTCTTCTTCGGCGGTCTGTGGCATTTCAAAGATGAGCCCGGACTTGGCATTATTCTCGTGCCGATAGGTGCGGTGCTCCTGCTCGTCACCGCGATCTATATCAGCCTCACCTTACCGCGGCGGTGACCCGGCGGCGGCGAGCCAAGCAGGGACGATGAAAGCCGTCTTCTGATTTCCGCCGCCCCCGCCGGGGCTTCGTCTCGTTTTTGGCTTAGAAAACCGGTGGTTTGCGCAACGGGCTAAATGTCCAGCGACCCTCCTGGACTAGAGAAACTATTGAGTCTACCGCTCGTGTTTGTGAACTTTTCCTTCTTTCATGACGAAGGAGACCTTCTTCAGCACGCTGACATCCTTGAGCGGGTCGCCGGCTACCGCGATGAGGTCGGCGCTTTTGCCGGGCTCGAGTGAGCCGGTCTGATCAGTGATCCCGAGAAGGTCGGCGGCGTTCACCGTCGCAGCCTGGATTGCGGTCGCGGGAGTCATGCCGTACTTCACCATGAGCTCGAACTCATCGGCGTTGCGGCCGTGCTTTGAGACACCGGCATCGGTGCCGAAGGCGATTTTCACTCCGGCGGGGACGGCTTTGCGCAACGCTTCGCCGGTTATGCCGATCCGCCAGTCGATCTTCTTTCTGACTTCGGGCGCGTAGGCGTTCGGATTGGCCGCGATGCGCTCCAAATAGCCGTTGATGGTCGAAAGGGTCGGGACGTAGTAGGCCTTGGTTGAGGCAAAGAGTTTCAACGACTCCTCGTCGATCAAGGTGCCGTGCTCGATTGAGTCGGCTCCCGCGCGGAGGGCCATGTTGATGCCATCAGCCCCGTGCGCGTGCACCGCGACCTTCTTGCCGTAGAGATGCGCGGTCTCGACCATCGCTTTTGCTTCATCGTCGAACATCTGCGCGCCGAGGCCGGCGCCGATCCGGCTGTTCACGCCGCCGGTCGTCGCGATCTTGATCACATCGACGCCACGCCCGATCTGTTTCCGCACTGCCTGGCGACAGGCGTCGGGGCCATCGCAAAGGGTCTCGTGGCGATCAAGCACTTCGTGGAGTTCCTCGCGAAAACCCAGTTTCGAATCCATGTGACCGGAGGTGGTGGAGATACCCGATCCGGCGTCGATGATGCGCGGGCCCACGGTCCATCCTTTGGCGATGGCATCGCGCAGCGCGAGCGTCACGCCGTCGGAACTGCCGAGGTTGCGCACGGTGGTGAAACCGGCATCGAGTGTCTTCCTCGCATTCCAGGCCGCTTCGTACGAGCGATCGGCCACACTGTCGGTTACCGAAGCGAGTTGGCCCTCGACGCCCGCGCGATCGGACGTGAGATGGACGTGGCAATCGATCATTCCCGGAAGAACGAACCGGTCCTTCAGGTCGATTATCGTCACGCCCGCTGGCGGCTTGGTGAAACCATCCTGGACGAACACGATCTTTCCGTTCTGGATCAGCACGCTCGCGTTGCGTCGTGGCTCCTTGCCGGGGCGATCCAGCAGCGTGCCGGCATGGATCACAACGTCCGGTTGCGGCGGTGGAGCAGGCGAAGGCGTTTGCCCGGCGAGCGGAACCGCGGAGACGGCAGCTAAAAGCAAGAGCGGGCGCAGCACACGCATAAGAAACTTAGTAGCGGTCTTCCAGCCAAACGTCCAACTCCGAAAATTTTGAGAGCACGGCCAGGTCTCCGGCTGCGTTACGGCGCGGGAAGACGCTCCATCCGCCTCACGCGGATTCTTCTGGATAGATAATTGCCGGCCTTGCTCTGATCGACATCAAGCCCGACCTTCCCTTATGAGAAAGCTAATCCCCATCAAGGCCGTGATGTTAGCGATTGCCTGCCGCACGGCAGCCTTTTACTTAAGCGGGGCGGTCCTCCCGCTTGTCCCGTTTGGACAGGTTCACGCGCAATCTGCGATTGAGGTTGATGCGGGCATGGCTGAATGGCGGCCCGACCTTCCTGCGGGTCAGGCGCCGAATGACAACTTCCCCCCGGGCACAATAGTGGATCGCTTGGGGAACGTTCTTCTTCGCCCGTCCAAGACTTTGGACGAAAGCACGGGGGAAAAGACTGGAGCGATGGCGCCAGCGGCTTTCGACTTTGTGGTTGGCCACTACTATACCTCGAACTTTTCTTCCCGAGTCATAACTGAATATGACCCTTCCGGAACTGTTGTAGGGTCGTACACAGTCCCATCTGCCTTAAGCCAGGAAGTGCAAGGGCTGGCCTTCGGCGCGGACGGCTTCCTTTACGCAACCTTGGGACGCGGTTCTGATGGCTTTGCCGTTCTTGCTTTGCGAAGCGACGGCAGCGTGGCGGCGAGTTATGAAGGGTCGGTTTACGTAGCGGGTAACCTTTCTTATGGAAAGATCGCGATGGATAACCAATACCTCTACGTTTGCGGGCAGAATGTGTTAACCAGATTTCTCCTGGGGGACCCATTGTCTGGCACAACGATCTACATGGGAAACCAGATCTTCGATGTGAAGCCGCTCTACAATGGTCATCTGTTCGTCGCCTCGGCCTACAATATCGATGAGATAACGACCAGCGGTGCATTAGTGCGGCACATTCCACTAACGGGTGGTCAATCTTTCACCGACATCCGTGGCATTGAATACAATCCGGTGACGAACGTTCTTTTCGTGACACATCTGGGCCACACGAACTTTTCGTTTAAAATCATGCGCGTCAATGCAACGACCGGTGCGTTGCTAGACAGTGCCACCTTTATCTATGCGGATGATATGTTTCTCGATTCATCCGGCAACCTTCTTGTCGGAAGCCGCGTCGAAGATCCTACTTTTTTTTCGCAGGCTCTGACCCAAGGGAATAGCCTTAATGGCGGGCAGCAAATGTTTGTCACGCAATATGCCCCGCTTACGGGCACGCCCACACCACCGCCAACGCCCACCCCAACGCCGACTCCCACCCCAACGCCGACTCCCACCCCAACGCCGACTCCCACCCCAACGCCAACTCCAACACCCACGCCAACCCCATCGCCCATTCCGGCTCAGGCATTGAATATCTCCACCCGGATGCGAGTGGAGACCGGTGACAACGTGCTCATCGGTGGATTCATCATCACCGGCACCGCGCCCAAGAATGTGGCGGTGCGCGGGATTGGTCCCTCCCTGATCCCACTTGGCATCCCGGACGCGCTGCTCGATCCCACGCTCGAGTTGCGCGACAGCAGCGGCACGTTAATTCGCCAAAACGACAATTGGCAAGACGACCCCTCGCAAGCATCCCAACTCACCGCTCTGGGTCTTGGTCTCCAGAATCCAAACGAGTCGGGCATCGTCGATTCGCTTTCGCCTTCGGCTTACACCGCCATCCTGGCGGGAAACAACGGAGGGACTGGAGTAGGTCTGATGGAGATCTATGACGTCAGCCCGGAGGCCGATTCCCAACTGGGCAATATCAGCACGCGTGGCTTTGTTCTCACCGGCAGCAACGTTATGATCGGCGGGTTCATTCTTGGGGGATCCATCAGCACGCATGTGGCGGTTCGCGGAATTGGACCATCGCTTGGTTTGACTCCGGTGCTCGCCGATCCAACTCTTGAGCTGCGGGACAGCAATGGCGCCCTTCTGGTTGCGAACGATAACTGGCAGGACGACCCTGTCTCGGCCTCCGGACTAACCGTGCTCGGCCTCGCTCCAACAAATGCGGCCGAGTCGGGCATTTATGTCTCGCTCTTGCCGGGAGCCTTTACCGCCATCCTGGCCGGAAACAACGGCGGCACGGGCATTGGTCTCGTCGAGATCTATAACGTGCACTAATGCACCAGCGGCACTGCCGCCCCCACGTCTCACGCTCAACGTCGCTACATCCTACATTCAACATCCAACGAGAAAAGAATTTGCTAGTCGAAGTGGGGGCCGTAACGCAGCCGACGAAGTCGGTGAGGCCAAACCAAGACGTTCCCCTGCTTGCCACGCCATGAAAAAAGTGTTTGAGCATCCTAATTTCCACGAAGTAGGACATTGCGAATCGATCCTGAACAGCCACGACATCGCCACGACGATAAAGAATCAAGACGTGTCGTCTTTAACCGGTGAGGTGCCTTTCGCTGCGGCGTTCCCGGAATTATGGGTCCTGGATGACAGCGCCTATGAGAAAGCGGTCGGCCTACTGCGTGAATATCGTGATACCGCCAGGCAGAGTGCCCCCAGCCCAGATTGGACTTGCACAGGTTGCGGAGAGTCCGTCCCGGGAACATTTGATTCGTGCTGGCGCTGCGGCCACACCAGAACGGTGTCTCACTAGCCGAGATGTCTCGACTCTACTCGACATGGCAAGGACAGATCCGCGTCTCGCCGGAGCGACCGGTTCGAAATCGGTATTAGTGGTCGACTATTACTGACAAGTCACGGATACGACGGTCCCCGTCCCGGCATGGCCAGGGTTCGGGCCGTAACCTGGATCGGTCCTCACGACCACGATTTTCCGGTTGTTACCATTAATAACGGAGCCGGACTTCGTAATCGTACTCGACGCGATCACCGTGATTAGGGTGGGGACACTGTTCGGTGGCCCTGCACTATTCCCAGGATCGCTCCTCCACGTACCTCCACAGTTTGGCATGGGCGCTCCGAGCGAGTTGGCAAAGCCCTTGAAAGCGGAAGGAGCCGTGCCCTGGCTCAGCTTATTTTGTTTGGCCCACTGCGAGCCCCAGAAATAGACCTTCCGGCCCACTACTGCATCGAGATCTCCGATAACAAAGCTCCCGTTTCCGCCGGTCGGTGGTGGCGTTGGGCTAGGAGCCGGCGTAGGTGTCGGTGTTGGGGTTGGGGTTGGGGTTGGAATAGGTGTCGGCGTTTGAATTGGCGTCGGTGACGGCGTAGGTGTCGGGGTTGCTGTTGGAGTAGGTGTCGGAGTGGGCTTGCATTTGCCTGCGCTCCCAGCGACGTAGAGCGAAAGGACTTCCGATGCCGTAAGAGCGCGGCTGAAGATTTCGACTTCGTCGGCGGAGAACGGAGAGCCACCATTGATTGTGACCGGCACGGTGGCAGCAGCAATGAGGTTGCCGCCAAAGCCGGCCGTGTAGCGAAGCGCGCCGTCGACATAGAGCTGCACGAGCGCGCCGTCGTAGGTCATGGCAAAATGGTGGTAGTCGCCGTCCACTGTGACAATTACGTTCGTACCCTGGTCGTGGAACCGGCCGCCGCTCTCATTCGTCAGGATGTACTCGAACTGCCACTGGTTCGGCGGAAGCGTCTCGCCACCGCCACCGAGGGGACCGCTCTCGAAAACAATCTGGTACGGCTGACCATCGGGAAAGCTGTTCTTGCCGATGCCCCCGGTGAAACGCTGGTCTGGCGTCGGGTTATCTTCGAGCTTTATCCAGGCATCGATGGTGACCTGGTTGCCGGTGATGTTGAGTGTGCCGTCGCCAGGGAAGGTAACGGAACCGCTCTCGCCTCCAGCGTGGAAAGCCTGCTCCACTTTCCCAGGAACGAATCCCGCTCCGCCGTGGAGCGTGCCGTGGTTATTGTCCTGAATGTCTTGCGCATTGCCGTCACCCGGCCACCAGCTAATCATGTTTGGCGGTGGGGGGGTGCAAACCGGAGTTGGGGTTGGTGTCGGGGCTGGCGGAATTGTAGCCGTGGCAGTAGCGGTTGCGGTAGCTGTTGCGGTTGCGGTTGCTGTTGCTGTCGCTGTAGCCGTAGCTGTAGCGGTCACTGTCGGAGTAGCCGTGGCGGTGGCTGTCGCTGTGGCCGTTGGTGAAGGTGTCGGCGTTGGGTTAGGTGTCGGCGTGGGCGTGCCTTGGGTGGAGGTGAAGTTCTCGAAGAAGCTCGCTGCGCCCGGATTGAAAGGCATGTGGACGATGCCGCTCTGGGCACTGCCGCTATCAGGGAACGTACCATCGGCGCGAGTGATGGTCGCTTGGTAGGTGGTGACCACCGGCGAGGGATTTACCAGCGTCTCCGTGCATTGGGCGACATTGATACCTGTGTCGTTAGCCGTAGGATCCAGCTGTTTGGTGCCCGTGATTACGTGCGCCACCGGTTGCGGCGGGAAAATGCTGGCAGGTTGGTCTATCGTAAACGTCTCCGTCCAGGAGACGACCCTATGGTTAATTTCTGGCGTCAGCGGGTCGGGCGTTATCGGCTCGAGCGTGAACGTCCCGATCGCGGTAAACGTACCCTGATAAGGCCCAACTGCGGTGGTCGTGACCGTGAAGCTATAGCTCGTGCACGGGGGACCAGTTGGCGTGACGACGAGGCTGCCGGGGGGCGGCGGATACGCGGCCACCTCTCCAGAAAGCGAAGGCGGAGGAGTGTTGGTGTCGCAGGCATCGCCGATGCCGTCCCCGTCTGTGTCCGTCTGAGTGGGGTTCGGGATTGTCGGACAGTTATCGATCGCGTCGGGAATTCCATCTCCATCCATGTCTTGCGGAGGAGTTGGCGTAGGTGTTGGTGTTGCCGATGTCTCCACCAAGAAGGCGAAGGTGTCGACCCCGACGTTGCCGGCCTCGTCGGTGGCACGAACGGCAAATGTGTGTGGGCCGTCCAGCAGAGGAGCGCTCACCGTAAAAGGCGAGGTACAGGGGACAAACGCGTCGCTATCTATCCTACACACCGTGGTGGTCGGCGAGCCGCCGCCACTGACCGTGAAGACGAAGGTCGGCGTGTTGTCGTTGGTGACGACTTGGTTGGCGGGCGGTCCAGGGATTGTCACGACAGGAGGTATGGTATCCACTTCGAACGATCGAGTGGCCGTCGCGATGTTTCCGGCGGCGTCCGTGGCGCGAACGAAAAAAGTGTGCGGGCCGTCCAGCAGAGGGACGCTCGCCGTAAACGACGATGTGCACGGAGCAAATGGGCCGCCGTCGATGCGGCACTCCGTGCTGACGGCGTCGCCGCTGACCGTGAACGCGAAGGTCGGCGTGGAGTCGTTGGTCGGGCCAGTGGGGCCGGCGGAGATGATGACCGTGGGCGGCGCCGTATCGCGAACCGTCGCAACCGTGTTCGACGAGATAGTCCTTACCGCCATGTGCGAGAACTCCATCGCCGCGGTGTTGGCATAGGTCCCGTCAACCGGCACGCTGACACTGAAGGTCACCGCATTGCTCGCACCAGACGCCAGCACCGGCAGGTTCCAAGTCAACACGCCACCCGCAGTCGTTGTTGGAGCGGGTACTCCCGAGCCAGCCACATATGTTGTGCCGGCGGGAAGCCGATCGATGAGCTTGATGTTCTCAGCCGCGCGCGGACCGGGGTTGGTGTAATTGATCGTGTAAGCAATCGTGCTGGTGTTGATCAACGACGGCCCCGACTTTGCCAGGGTCACGTCCGCCTGGACCGGGTCGGTCGCGCAACCCGATTCGAAGATCGAGTTCAAGAACAGGCGGATCCCATTCGTTTGCTCATTGGCGGTTATCGGAAGGGTCAGCGTATAGTCATGGCCGGCCAGGTAGGTTACCCGCCCGTTGGCCAGGACGCCATCCAGCAGGCCGGTCAGCAACACGATGCGATGGGAGAGCGGCGATAAGCCATCATTGATGAGCGTTGTGACTCCGGTTCGGAAGGTGGAGCCGGGAGCAAGTCCCATCGAATCGACCAAGCCACTATCGACCTCAAACGTGTCGTCGATCTGCGCCAGCGGATTGGATGGAACGCGGTTGAGCGGGCTCGCCGTCGGCGGTCCATCGTCAGCCAGCCCATGCGTGGTTAGAAACCGACCGCTGACATCGTTCTCGAACGCCAGGATCGCCTCACATTGCATGAACGCATGCTCCAACGGCTCGGCCGCAAGCGATGAGCGAACCTCCTGCACAACCTCCGGGGTAAAGGCAGTAATGGCGTAGTGCATCGAGACGAGATAGCAATATCGATTCAAACCACCGGGGCCGAAGAGCACTCCGTCGCTGTGATTACTCGTGCTGGGTCCCGCGACCTGAGCCTCGGTGAGAAGGTCAGGAGAGCCCGCAGTCCACGCTGCCCCGGTGGAATCCTGGATACCGGCAGCATTCAGATTGTTGAACGCGATCGCCTCGAAACCGTCCATGAGGATGGCAATCCTCGGTGCCCTGATGAGCGTTCGGGCGACGTCCGCCGTGAACGATCCGGAGGTCAGACGGTGGACCATGGTGTCGTCGCCGGCCGTCGCTTGCCAGGCAGCGATGATGTGCGTCGCCGCTGCCGCATCGGAGGCAGCAATGACGAACGGACCGCCCCGATAGGCTCGAGAGGCCGGAATGCTCGTGCCATTCCTGAAGTTCTGCAGTGAACCCGAGCTGATTGTGAAGTCGTCGCCGTTTGGCACCTTGGCGGGCTTGATGACCCAGTGCACCGGCACGTTGTGGCGCAGAAGCTGGTAGACGAGACCATACGCGCGGAGCATTTCACTGTTCTGACCATTCGCAGCGGTGTCCATCGGGACAATGAGGCTGCCCGGTGAGAACGCCACCGGCGCCGTCGGGGCCGGGACTGAGTTTGACTGGGCCACGATCTCCGTCGAATCGATCGCCATCAAGACAGCGTTGGAGGCAGGCGGGGCTATGGTTACAGCCAGCAATCCTGTCAAAAATCCCGCGAAGAGGAGCAGGCGCAGGCTGATGGCGGCGGTGTTTTGCTTCAGTCGTTTCATGAGATCTTTCTCTTAGAGATTACCGCTCCCTGCCTGATCAGTGGCAGCGCCGATCTGCTCCCGCGTTGCGAATCCTCGTTACCCGGTGGTGATTGGAATTTTGTGAACCCTTTGATCCTGCTAGATTCAGCCGGAAAAAATCCCCATTCGATCTGGCCGGGCTGAAACAACGGCAGATGTTCTACTCAAGCGGCGACAAAAAAGTCAAGCTGCATTTGTTAGGCCGAGCGGTAGTTTCGCCGCCAGATCTTCGCCACGCCATTGGGTCCGGAGTCATTTTGTGCTTTATGCGGTTTGCTCCCTTCGCTAACTTTCCGGGATGAGTGGCGAGACCGCCGAAAAGGGGCTGGACGCGACAACGCGAGACTTTGCCAACGGGCAAAAAGTGTTCAACCGCTACACTCTGATCAAGACCCTGGGGCGGGGCGGAATGGGCGTGGTCTGGCTCGCCCGCGATGAGGAACTCGAACGCAATGTCGCGCTAAAGTTTCTGCCCGAGCTGATCATTCACGACCGCGCGGTGCTGGGAGACATGAAACGCGAGACCCGGCGCAGCCTGGACCTGACCCACAAGAACATCGTCCGCATTTACGATTTCGTGCATAGCGACCAATCGGGCTGCATCTCGATGGAATACATCGACGGCGACACGCTTTCCAATTTGCGCGCGGACAAACCCCACAAGGTGTTTGAGCCGCACGACCTCAAGGATTGGACGAGCCAGCTCTGCGATGCGCTCGATTACGCGCACACCCACGCGCGCATCATTCACCGGGACCTCAAACCGGCCAACCTGATGGTGAACACGCGAGGCGACCTCAAGGTCTCCGACTTCGGCATTTCGCGCAGCTTGAGCGATTCGGTCAGCATGCTCACGATGGAGCAAGGCCGGAGCGGGACCCTGGTTTTCATGAGTCCGCAGCAGCTCGATGGCGAGCGCGGCAGTCACCTCGACGATATTTATTCCTTCGGCGCGACCGTCTACGAACTCATCACGAGCAAGCCGCCTTTCTCTTCGGGAAATATCGACCGGCAGATTCGAGAGAAGATTCCACCGTCGATGGCGGTACGCCGCAAAGAGCTCGAGGTCGAGGGCGAGCCAATCGATGAGACTTGGGAAAGGGTCGTAGCCGCCTGTCTGGCCAAAGAGCCGGCGCGCCGTCCCCAATCATTCGCGGAGATTGCGCAGAAGCTGGAGGTCGCTTCGCCCAAGACGGTCCGGGCGCGGCAGGCGGTTGAGGAGAAGGCGAAGGCGAGCGGCGGACTTCTCGAATCCATCGTGGCGTTGAAGTCGAATCCGACCGTGCTGATCGGAGCCGCCGCGGCGGTGATTTTCATCGGAGCAGTTGCCGTCTGGTCATTCGGATTTCGTAAGCCAGCCCAGTCTGCGGCCCAAACACAGTCAGTAGCAGTCGCGAGGACCGACGAGAGCGGCGTCAATTCCCTAGGTGGAGTGATAGTTAATACGTCGCCCTCCCGCGCGACCGTCACTCTCGGCGGGATGGACGCCGGGAAGAGTCCCATCACGTTCAAGGGAATCCGCGCGGGCAAATACCCATTGCGAATTTCACTCGAGGGCTACGCGCCGATCGAGAGGGAGGTCGAGGTCAAAGCCGGTCAGTTCGTCGATCTGGGAACCATTGCTCTCCAACGCGGCTCCGGCATGACCGAACACGCAAAAGCGGTGATCGAGCGCCAGGAGGAACCGAAACCCAATCCCAGTGACCCCAGCGCGCCAGGCTTCCAGCCGACCGTGCCTTTGAACGATTTCAGCGGTGGTTAATTCGAAAGCTATGAAACATCTAGTCAAATACGTGCTCCCTCTTTTTCTCTTGTCGGCAGCGCCGCCTCCACTCTCCGCACAGGTTGAAGGGATAGTTCGAGGGATTCTGGACCATGCGGCGAACCAAAGTAGACGGGCGCCGCAACCGCAACAGCAACCACGCCGCACTCAGACGACCAGGCAGTCGTCTGCCCGGCAAGCGAAACGGCCGTTCGACGGCACGTGGCTGGCCACTCAATCCAAAACCAACCCCCAGACCCAGCAAACGATCAGCCGGACCTTCACCATGATCATCAAGGATGGGAAAGCGACCAAGACGCTCGACACCACCAACGCTTCCACTCCCGACAAGCCATTCTACGCTTCGATCTATGAATTGCAGCGGAGATGGACCTACAGTTCGATTGATTGCACCGCGGAGGGCACTAGCCTCACCGTCCAGTGGAGTCCGGGCGCGCTGGCGGATTGGGCGCCGAAAACCATTCCCAATCCCGTGGTCGAGGGCTTTGGCGCGCCCATGGCCGAGACCTCGGTCTACAAACTCAAAGGCGACGAGCTGACCAGGATCAACGATCCGAACGGGTTAGTTTATCGTCGCGCGAGGTAGGGCCTCTTCTTCTGTAGGGCGGGGTCGCTGACCCCGCCGCTGTTCGAACTGGTTTGCCTTGGCGCGTTGTGACGCCCGGCGGGGTCAGCGACTCCGCCCTACAGAAGACAAGACCATTCGAGCTCTCAGCCCTTGAAGAACTCGAAGCTGCCGTCGAAGCCCTTTAATTCGTGAACGCCGGCGGGTTCATACTTCATGAGAGGTTCGAGCTTCGCTTTGGCCGCGGCGCTCGCCATCAGCAAAATACCTAACGAACCGGCCAGTTTCTCCATTCGGAACACGAAGATCACTTCTTTACCGATGAGGCTCTCCTCGCCCATCGACCGCATTCCTCCGCTCGAGACCAGCCCGTGATGCAGCACGAGCCTGAAGCGTGGCTCATTTTTCTGAACCTGCTTTAGTTTCTGCAAACCGGCCGCGACGTTCTCGGCACCTTTCTCGTCGTCGTGCCAGTAGGCCAGAAAACCGTCTCCGAGATACTTGTCGATCTCGCCATGATTTTCTTCGACGATTTCCTTGCAGGCGGCGACCCAGCTCCCGACGAGCGTGGCCAGTTTGTCGCTCACCATGCTCCGGCTGAGCGGCGTGAAATTTTCGATGTCTGCCACCAGGAGCCAGACCGGGATGTTCGCGGTTTCGCGAATGGTCTGCTGGGCCATGGTCGTGCGAAGCTCGGAGGAGATCTCCTCCGGCTGCCGAAAGGTAAAGGCGGTCTCGCCGATGGTGATTTGGTCCATGTCGCAAAGCCGGACCGGCTGGTGGACGCGGCGCTTGTTCAAAAAAGTCCCATTACTGCTTCCCAGGTCGATGAGCCAAAACTCGCCGACATTTTGCAGGTTGATGATGGCATGGCGGCGCGAGACCTTCGGCGAATCCAAAACAACGGCGCTCTTGGGAGACCTGCCTAACGAGCAGTTCCCGCGAATGACGATACGTTCCCGACCTTGGGATTCCAGAAACGCTGCTCCCTCTTCCAAATCCACGAGAGCGTTTTAGTCGAACGCTCTAAAAAGGAAAGCCTCCACATTTGGTTGCGGGAGATCTGCGAATTGCTGCAAGGTATGGAATGCAAATTCACCGGTGCCCGCTGGGGGCGATTTTGTGTCTCTTGTCTCTCTCCCTTTGCGCTCGCGCCACTGAACTAACGCCGCTGGACGCAGCGCAAGCGATGGTGGACGCGGAACGAAAATTTTACCAGACAGGACAGGAAAAAGGAACGCGCGCGGCCTTCCTCGCTTTTCTGGCCGACGACGGGATCGTCTTTCGACCCGGTCCGCTCAACGGCAAAGAGGTCTGGGGAAAACGTCCCGAAACCGGTTTCGATCTGGTCTGGGAGCCGACCTTCGCCGCGATGGCTCGCAGCGCGGATTTCGGATACGACACGGGTCCAGCGAAATGGAGGGCAAGCAAGAAGGAAGAAAAATTCACCGGCTACGGGCAGTTTGTTTCCATCTGGAAAAAACAAACGGACGGCTCGTGGAAGGTGGCGCTGGATTGCGGAATCGAAAACCCGGAACCAACCGGCAAACCGGAAATGCTCCGCACCGTTGTGCCAGGCGGGCCCAGGGAAACGGAGAACTTCGACACGGCGGAAAAAGGCCGGTTAGAGACCCAACAGAAATTTACCCAGGCTGCGAGGACCGACTCGGCCCTCGCCACTCTCAAATTCGCCGCGCCTGAAATTCGCGTCTATCGCGACGGCCATTTTCCCTCCATCGGTAAGGATGCGGCGCGGCCGTTACTCGATGCGACCGCCGGCAGAATGACTTTCGAAATGCTGCGCTGATATGAGCCGTTCCGCCGATCTCTCTTATGCCTACGGCAAATATTCCAACGTTCGCCGTAAAGGGACAGAGCAAGGTCACTATTTTCAGATCTGGCAGACGGACGCCGCCGGTTCGTGGAAGCTCGTGCTCGACTGGCAACAGGCGCTGCCGAAAGAATAATTTTTTGAATCCAAATCGCATGCGGTGCGCATCTCATCTTGGAAACCGCGAAAATGCAGACGCTTTTCCAAGACCTTCGCTACGGCTCGCGCCAGCTCCTGAAGCGTCCCGGTTTCACTTTTCTCGCGATCATTTCGATGGCGCTCGGCATCGGCGCGAACACCGCGATCTTTAGCCTCGTAGATACTGTCGCGTTCCGCCCCCTGCCCGTTCGCAACGCTTCTGAGCTCCAGCAACTTTACGGGGTGCTCAATAACGGCGCGGACTACACGCTCCAGTCGTATCTCAACTACAAGGATTACCGCGATCGCAATCAGGTCTTCTCCGGATTGATCGCCTATCGCATCGCCGTCGCCAGCCTGAGCCACAGCGGCAACAACGAGCGCGTCTGGGGCACCATGGCCTCCGCCAATTACTTCGATGTCCTCGGCGTTCCGCCCCTTCTCGGTCGCGGCTTTCTCCCGGAGGAAGATCAAACCCCGAAATCGCACCCGGTCGTCGTGCTGAGTTACGTTTGCTGGCAGAAACGTTTCGCTTCCGACCCCTCGATCGTAGGCCGCACCATTCTGGTGAACAACGTGCCGTTCACAGTGATCGGGGTGGCGCAGAAAGGTTTCATCGGCACCGATGTCGCCTATGCGCCCGAATTCTGGACGCCCATGATGATGGGCCCGGTAATCGAACCGGGTAGCAACTGGCTCGAAAATCGCGCCAGCGACAATAGTTTCGTAATCGGACGCCTCAAGCCGGGCATCAGCAAGGCGCAGGCGGAAGCGTCCCTGCGCGCCCTGACCTTCGAGATGGGGAAGGAACACCCGACGGAAAACGCGGGCCGCGGCATCGAGCTGATTCCGCCTGGCCTGTTCATTCCCGACATCCGGAACGGTGTTTTCGCCTTTACTGCCGTACTCGGAGCGGTCGGTTTCCTCGTCCTCCTCCTGGCGTGTGTAAACCTGGCCAATTTGCTCCTCGCGCGCGCCACGGAACGGCGCAAGGAAATCGCCATCCGTCTCGCCGTCGGGGCGAGCCGGCGCCGGCTCATCCGGCAATTGATGACCGAGAGTGTCATGCTTTCGCTCGCCGGCGGTATTTTTGGCGTGCTGATCGCGGCCGCGATCAATCGGATCGTGCAGCGGGTTGATTTTCCCATCGACATCGCGCTCGTCTTCGATCTGCGGATCGATTGGCGGGTGCTTTCCTTCACCCT
>Ga0190272_10000078_pt1 | contig 68279 bp, 42 predicted proteins | sample Popmic504T_FD_133746 | JGI IMG/M metagenome (GOLD analysis project Ga0190272, IMG submission 133746) | Populus adjacent soil microbial communities from riparian zone of Shoshone River, Wyoming, USA - 504 T | ecosystem: Environmental > Terrestrial > Soil > Riparian zone | place: USA: Wyoming... | reverse complement strand
GCAGGAAGTTAAGAAGCGCAAAGGCAACGAAGGTTACAACGTCGCCACGGGCGAATACACGGACCTGGTGAAAGCCGGCGTCGTCGATCCGACCAAGGTCACGCGGAGCGCGCTGCAAAACGCAGCTTCGATTTCCGGCCTCTTGCTCACCACTGAAGCAATCGTCACCGAACTCCCTGAGAAGGAAAAGGGCGGCGGCATGCCTCCGGGCATGGGTGGTGGAATGGGCGGCGGCATGGGCGGCATGGACTACTAACCCGACCAGCTACTCGCTAGCTAAACAATTAACCGCAGCCGGGCTCCGAAAGGGGCCCGGCTGTTTTGCTTTGTCCCGGTGATTTTCCTTTTCTTCCCGGGAAGTCGCCTTAGTTTCACGCCCTCTATGAAAAACGCTGCTTTCGGTCTGATTTTCTTCTGCGCCGCCGCCGTGGCCCAGGCTGCGCCGCCGTCCGACGAATCGATTCTCAAGATGATGGACGCGCTTCAGCTTCAAACGACCCTCGATCAGATGGTCGCGCAGATGGATTCAGGCATGAAGGCAGCGCTGAAGGAATCGATGAAAGGCAAGGAACTGAACCCATTGCAAACCGCAGAGCTGGGACAATTGCAGTTGAAGATGAGCGCAGCGATCAAGGAGGACCTTTCCTTCGCCAAGGTGAAAGATGTTTACCTTCAGGTCTACCGCGAGACTTTCACTCAGGACGAGGTCAATGGCATTAACGCCTTCTTAACTTCAGCGGCCGGAAAGGCCATGTTAACGAAAACAGATGCGGCAACGAAAAAAGCCTCGAGTCTCTTACAACAACGCATGGGGCCGACGCTTCAAAGAATCAAGGTCATGCAGCACCAATTCATCCAGGCGAACACTCCAAGGTGACAGCGAGACGCTCCTGACAGTTTTTCGATAGCATTCACCGTTCGATTTTTCCGCTTCGGCTAAATCGCGGACCTAGCGGCTGTTTTCGCCGCGGGTATATCGTATCACCAGTCGAATCTTCCGCGCGAGAAAGCGCAGGCGCACTTCAAGATTTTGCTTCTGTTTTGGCCCACGGTCTGACATACCCTCCGGCTTCCATGAATGACCAAGTCGCAGCGTTGATGTCCGACGTTAAGGCCAAGAACCCCGAGGAGCCCGAATTCCACCAGGCCGTCCAGGAGGTGGTCGAGTCGCTCGCGCTCGTGCTGGACCAGCACCCGGAATATCGAAAGGCGAAGATCATCGAGCGGATCATCGAGCCGGAACGCGTCATCATCTTCCGCGTTCCCTGGCAGGACGATCAGGGCGAGCTGCACGTGAACCGCGGCTTCCGCATCCAGATGAACAGCGCGATCGGACCCTACAAAGGCGGTCTGCGTTTCCATCCCTCGGTCAACCTCGGCATCCTGAAGTTCCTCGCCTTCGAGCAGGTCTTCAAGAACGCGCTGACCACGCTGCCCATGGGCGGCGGCAAAGGCGGCGCCGACTTCGACCCGAAGGGCAAGAGCGACAGTGAGGTAATGCGTTTCTGCCAGGCGTTCATGTGCGAACTCTTTCGGCACATCGGCCCGGATACGGATGTGCCGGCGGGTGACATTGGCGTGGGGGCGCGGGAGATTGGATTCTTGTTCGGCATGTACAAGAGGCTCAGGAACGAGTTTACCGGCGTGATGACAGGAAAAGGTCTCACCTGGGGCGGCTCGGTTATTCGTCCGGAAGCGACCGGCTATGGAGCGGTCTATTTCGCGGGCGAGATGCTCAAGACCCGCAAGGAAGACCTGAAGGGCAAGACCTGCCTCGTTTCCGGGAGCGGCAACGTCTCTCAGTACACGGTGGACAAACTCATTTCGTTAGGCGCCAAGGCGGTAACGCTCTCGGATTCGTCCGGCTACATCTATGACGAAGCAGGCATCGATCGCGAGAAACTCGCCTTTGTCATGGACCTGAAGAACAACCGCCGCGGCCGGATCGACGAGTATGCCGACAAGTTCAAGAGTGCGACCTTCACACCCATCGATTCTGGCAGCGATCATAATCCCCTCTGGAATCATAAGGCCGAGTGCGCGTTTCCGAGCGCGACCCAGAACGAGATCAACGGCACGGATGCCGCTAATCTTCTCAGGAACGGAGTCTACGTCGTCTCGGAAGGCGCGAACATGCCGACCACGACCGACGGCGTGAATCAGTTCCTCCAGGCCGAGATCCTTTTTGGGCCGGGAAAGGCCGCGAATGCGGGCGGGGTCGCGACCTCTGGACTGGAGATGGCGCAAAACAGCATGCGCATTTCGTGGACGCGTGAAGAAGTCGATACCCGCCTTTTCAACATCATGCGAACCATCCATGAAAACTGCCATCGCACCGCCGAGAAGTACGGCACGCCCGGCAACTACGTCAACGGCGCGAACATCGCCGGCTTCCTGAAGGTGGCGAACGCGATGATGGACCAGGGGCTCGTGTAGGCGCCCAAATTTAACGGCGGGCTGTGCGCTGCAGCCGCCCCGATGGGCCGCGGCTACAGCGCTGAGGGATGCTCCGCTGAACTAAAGCGCAAGGCCTCGCGCAAACGCTGGGGTAACTGGGGCAGGTTACGCCGCTCGATCAGGTAGGTTATGACGCCGGCCAACTCTTTGAAGATGTAGTTCTTGTTCACGGCGCCCTGAAGATATTGCTCGCCGCTGCTTCCACCGGTGCCGATCCGGGTCCCGATCATTCGCCGGACCATTTGGAGGTGGCGATAGCGGAAGTTTCCCAGTTGCTCGTCGATCTCGATCAGCGAGTTGAGCAGAGCGAACGGGAGGCGGAAGAGGGGCTCATCGCGGTAGAGCATGATAAAGAGAGCAGACCGAAGCGAAGCCGGCGAAAAGTCTCCCGCGCCGGTCTTGGAAAAAATTTCATCAAACTTTCCGAGAAGATCCGGCCGTTCATCGCGTTCGGAGAGACTCGCTTCGTAAAGCTTCCTGTATTGATGCCAGAACTTCAGCTCGGTGTTCGCGCTTCCATCCGCTTGTTCTTCACCCCAACCCTCCCAGAATACCTTTTCAAAGAACGGCATCCTGGCTAACCACTGCTCAACTAGCTGTAATAAAGTCGTCGTTTTCTCCGCGTCGACGATGACCTTGTAGTCGCTTTCATTGAAGCCTCCCATCTCGGTGTGCTTGTAGTAATCGGGCCGGAAACGGTTCTCCATTCGCAAACCCAGAGTCGCCTCGATTTGCCGAAACTGGGTGCTTTGGAACCCGGAGGCACCCTCGAGGGACGAGCGAAAGTCGAGAAAATCCAGCGGCGTCATTGTTTCCAGGACGTCCACTTGGTGATTCAACAGCTTCCAGATCTCGACGATCCGCTTAAGACGATGGACCACTACGTTCATATCAGGGCCATTGTCGTCGGCGGAAGGCTGCTGTAAGACCTCGCAGCAGGCATGGAGCTCGTGAAGGATCTGCTTGAACCAAAGCTCGTAGGTTTGATGGATGATGATAAATAACATCTCATCGTGCGCGTGGAGTTTGCCTTCGACCAGGCTAAGCGGAGCCTGCAAGCCGAGGAGCTTTTCGACCGCAAGGTAGCTGCCGTAATAAGCGGGCTCCTTGTCGCTCTTGAATGGACACTCCATCGCCGAACTGTCGCGTATTGGCGCGGGGAAAGTCAATCCAATGGCGAATGACGAAGTGCGAAGGGGGAGGAAAGAAGCTAGGTTTTGGAATGAGGATCCGCAGATTCACCCAGATTTCGCAGATCAGGCGACGAGGCCTGCCCCAACTTCTTGCTGTTTCGATTTTCCTGCTCACTTCGCTCCAGGCGCTTTCGGCGCGAACCGTTCAAGAAGTCCCCCAGTTGGCGAAATGCTTAAATGACCAGGGCCTGGTTGGGACATTCGTTCTGCTCGATGCCGCGACCGACACCATGTTCGTTTCGGATGCGGCCCGCGCGAATAAGCGTTTCACGCCGGCCTCCACTTTTAAAATTGCCAACTCCCTTATCGGCCTGGACGTCGGCGCAGTAAAAAATGTGGACGAAGTGCTGCCTTACGGTGGCAAGCAGCAATACCTCAAGGAATGGGAACGCGATATGGCCCTGCGCGAAGCGATCAAGGTATCGAACGTTCCCATCTACCGGGAATTGGCCCGCCGGATCGGGCTGGAACGAATGCGCGAAGGCGTTAAGAAGCTTGGCTACGGGAACATGCAGACCGGCAGCGTGGTCGATCGTTTTTGGCTGGATGGCCCGCTCGCTATCTCGGCGGTCGAGCAAACGGAATTTCTTTATCGGCTCGTAAAAGGATCTCTTCCCATTAATCCAGATGCGGTGCGGGCGGTGAAGGAGATGACCCTCCTGGAGAAAACCGATACCTACGAATTGCACGGCAAGACCGGATGGCTGATCAACCCGGCACCGCCACAAATAGGTTGGTGGGTCGGCTGGGTCGAACGCGAGAACAAGGTTTATCCTTTCGCGTTGAATATCGACATGCCGCAAGACTCGGATGCGGCAAAACGTATCCCAACCGGACGCGACTGCCTCAAGGCTTTGGGCAAGTTGTAAGCTAACCGGTGATGGCGAAACGGACGGTAATTTGGACGGCGTGTCTTGCTGCTGCGCTGACGGTCTCCGCTTCCGGTCAGGAGGCCGTGGTCGAGCGGATTGTAGTCGAGGCTGACCGCCTTCCAAACGCGGAATCGGGCGCTCCCTTCAGCATTCATGTGGTAGACGAGAATGAATTGCGCCGCGCGCCCCAGCTTCGCCTCGATGATATTTTGCGCGCCCAAGTTCCGGGGTTCAGCCTCTTCCGCCGCAACAGCAGCCGAACAGCGAATCCAACAACGCAGGGCGTGACCCTGCGGAACTTCGGACCGAGCGGCGCCGGCCGGACGCTTGTGCTCCTCGACGGCATCCCGGTAAACGATCCGTTCGCCGGCTACGTCTTGTGGAGCCAGGTCCCACCGGCGTCGATCGAAACAGTGCTGGTGAATTCGGGGGGCGGCGCCGGGTTATTCGGGAATGCGGCGCTCGCGGGGACAATTTTTCTCGTGGCACGACCGATGGATGCGACGTCCGGTTTCGCGGAAGGATTGCTTGGCAATGCCGAGACCTATGAAGCGTCGGTCGAGGGCACGATGGTTCATCAACGGTTTGCCGCGGCGATCTTCGCGGACCGTTTCTCGATCGGTGGTTATCCCGTCATCGCGCCGGATCAACGCGGCCGGGTGGATACCGACGCGAGCGCGGAATCGAACCTTTTTGATCTTCGGGCGGAATGGCAAATGGGCACGAATAGTTCCCTCCGTCTCCATGGCCGGCGTTTTGATGATGAGCGCGGGAACGGCACGCTTTTCACCCACAACGAAACCGCCGGCAGCGACCTTAGCGCTGTGTTCACGCAGAGATTTCCAGCACAGCGAGCGGAGCTGCGACTCAGCGCCTACGGACAATCCCGGCGGTTCAGCAGCACTTTCAGCTCGGTGAACGCGACGCGCGATGTCGAAACTCCGGCCCTGGATCAATTCGATGTCCCGGCAAACGCCGCTGGGGGCGCAATCGTTTGGAGCACAGCAGCGGGCGGCAATCACCAGCTCACGCTCGGCGCCGACACTCGCTGGGTTGAGGGTGAAACAAATGAAGCGTTTTTCTGGAACGGCGCGGAATTCACCCGCCTGCGCCGGGCGGGAGGCCAGCAGTTTTTTGCCGGCATCTTTGCCGAAGATACGTGGTCGGTTTCTCCTCGCACCACCATCGTCGGCGGTCTGCGGGTCGATCATTGGGAGGTCTTCGATGGCTTGCGCCAGGAAACCGTGCGCGCCACCGGGGCGATGATCACCGATTCGCGGTTCGCCGATCGCGACGGTAATGAAATAAACGGCCGCCTCGGCGCTCGGGTGAAGCTGACCGAGCCGCTCGCGCTAAGAGGTGCTGTCTATACCGGCTTCCGCGTGCCCACTCTGAACGAGCTTTACCGGCCCTTCCGTGTCGGCAACGACGTCACCAACGCCAATCCGGATCTGAAACCAGAGCATCTGATCGGCGGTGAAGTTGCCGCGGAGTGGCAGGCAACCCAGACCTTTCGGCTGACCGGAACTGCTTTCCTCAATCGCATGGAAGACGCCGTCAGCAACGTCACCATTGGTCCGGGGGCCGGGGGCGGCGTTATTCGCCAGCGGCAAAATGTCGACTTGGTGATGGCGCCGGGGTTCGAAGCTGCGGCGGAATGGCAGCTCGTTTCTGCGTTGCGATTGAAAGGCAGCTACTTGTTCACGCACCCGACCATTGAGCGGGCTGCTGACCCGGCCCTCACGGGCAAACTACTGGCGCAAACTCCGGAAAACGTTTTAACCGGCGGCGTCGAGTGGATGCCCGCTGAAAAATGGGGGGTGAACGCGCAGCTTCGTTACAGCGACCGGCAGTTCGAGGACGATCAAAACTCGCGCGTGCTCGCGCCTTTCACGACCGTTGATGCCGCCGTGGTTTACCAGTTTTCGCAGCGTGGCTCGGCCGCGATCCGAGTCGAAAATCTGTTCGACACGGAAATCGAAACAGGCAGATCAGCCGACGGACTTCTCTCGATCGGCGCGCCGCGGCTCGTGACCCTTCAGGTCCGCTGGCAGCTCTGACTGCAACTCCTTGCTCGCCCGTTGGGCAGGATGTAGACATGCCCAACATGATGCGCCGCTTTTCTGCAATCCTTGGGAGCGTTCTGGCTTCGGCTACGCTTTCAGTCAGCGCTGAGTCGCAGGCCTACGAGGTCTATGTCAGCAATGAGCGCTCGGGCGATGTGACGGTAATCGATGGATCCAGCGATGCCGTTGTCGCCACCTTTCCAGTCGGCAAGAGGCCGCGAGGGATTCACCCCACGCCTGATGGAAAGCGGATTTTCGTCGCTTTGAGCGGATCGCCGCGGATGGCTCCGGGCGTGGACACGGAGCGTGCCCCGGCGGACAAGGCGGCGGATGGGCTCGGTGTAATCGATCCCGTCGCACGCAAGCTGATCGACCGCTGGCATGCGGGCTCCGATCCGGAAGAATTTGCGATCAGTAAAGATGGAAAGTTCGCTTACGTCGCGAACGAGGATGATGCGAGCATGTTGATTCTCGACCTGGGCTCGGGTCAAGCGCGCGGAAAAGTGAAGGTGTCGGAGGAACCCGAAGGCATGGGGGTGAATCCGGCCAATGGCGAAGTGTATGTGACCTGCGAAGAAAAAGGCGAAGTGTTCGTGATTGCGCCCGCGGCGCAGCGCGTCGTTGCCAAGATCGACACCGGGGGGCGGCCGCGCTCGGTTGCATTCCTTCCGGATGGCTCCCGTGCTTACGTCGCTTGCGAGACCATTGGTTCCGTCGCCGTGATCGACACGGCTTCGCATAAATTGTCGTCCAAAATCCAGTTGCCGGAAGGTTCATTGCCAATGGGCAGTGCAATGTCCAGCGATGGGAAGGAGCTTTTCGTCTCAACCGGCCGCAAGAACACCGTTGCGGTGATCGACACGGTAAAGAACGCGGTGAGCGCCAGCGTCCCGGTTGGAACTCGGGTATGGGGGATTTCGCTTAGCCCGGACGGCTCGAAGCTTTACTCGGCTAATGGCGCGTCGGATGACGTGTCGGTGGTCGATGTAAAAACGCGCAAGGAGTTGAAGCGGATCAAAGTCGGTAGCGGTCCCTGGGGTGTAACGACCGTGGTGAGGGACGAATAGCTTACTGCCCGCGCCGCCAGGTAGGGATGGCTCTCCGAGCCGTCCGACTCTTCACAGATGGCGCCCGCAACCCGCGGCAAGTCGGACGTTTCGGAGAAACGTCCCTACCCGCACGGCAAAACGCAATACATCTGTTGAAAAAAACTGTGCCGAGTCGAAAGGTGTTCGCGCGTGAAATATCTCTCTTCCATTCTCTTGCTCGTTGTTGCTGGTTTTTGCTTTGCTGCCTCGGCACCAGTTGCTCCCCAGGGCGCTTCAGTCAACGTCACTCAGCATCACAACAATCCTTCGCGTGACGGTCTCTTTATTGATCCCGCGTTCACGCCGGCCGCCGCCGCAAGTCTGACGCGCGATCTGGGCTTCAACGGCACGATCGTGGGCAACGTGTATGCCCAGCCCCTTTACATTGAGGACGGCCCGGGCGGCGTGGCGATGGTCATCGCGGTGACCCAGTCGAACAATGTCTATGCGCTCAACGCCACCACCGGCGCGATCATTTGGCAAAGGAACGTCGGCACTCCGCATTCGGGTCTGGGCAACATCAGTCCGGTTGGAATTACCAGCACTCCGGTTGTCGACCTGGCGTCGCGTTCCCTTTTTCTAGATGCCGTGATTAGCGGTCCGAATAATCTGATCTTCTCCCTGAACGTTGACACCGGCGCAACCAATCCCGGGTGGCCCGTGGATGTAAACGCTTCGATCTCCGGCTTTAACTCATCCATTCAAAGCCAGCGAGCTGCACTCGGCATCATGGGCGCTAGAGTCTACGTTCCATTCGGCGGCTACTTTGGCGACGCCGGCAGTTATCGCGGTCGGCTCGTCGGCGTCCAGATGAGCAATCCCGCCAGTATTTTGTCCTGGGCTACGACAGCTACGAAGTCCGGAGTATGGGGACCAGGCGGCGTCGCCCACGATGGCACGAATCTGTTCGTTACCACCGGTAACGCCGCGTTTGGTACGGTTACTTGGGGCGGAAATGAAGCAATCATTCGCCTCCAATCGGGCCCGGTTTTTACCGGCGCGACCACCGATTTCTGGGCGCCAGCCAACTGGCAGGATCTCGACGACAGCGACACCGACCTCGGTGGCTCCGGCCCCATCCTGGTCGATGTCCCCGGCGCCACGCCATCCGCCCTCGTGGTTGCCTTAGGCAAGGATGGCAATGCCTATCTGGTGAATCGGAGCAACCTCGGCGGGATCATCGCGCCGCTGGCGCAGTCGCACGTTGGCAGCGGCTCCATCATTCAGGCGGCAGCCACCTACCGGACCGCCCTGGGCACGTATGTTGTTTTCCGCGCCAACAGCAACACCCTAACAGCTTTCCGCATTACGGCCACGAGCCCGCCGACGATCGCGACCGGATGGACGGTGAGCACGAGCGGCCGCGGCTCGCCCTTCGTGACTTCCACGGACGGCACCAATAACATGATCGTGTGGGTGGTCGGTTCCGAGGGGAGCCAACGCTTGCACGGTTACAATGGTGACACCGGCGCTGTTGTTTATGCTGGCGGCGGCGCGAACGAGTTGATGACCGGCACCCGCCGTTTCAATACCGGTATCGCGGCTCGCGGACGCATTTACGTCGCCAATAACAATAGAGTCTATGCCTTTGCCCTGCCAGGGGGAACTGTAACGCCTACACCTACTCCCGCAACGCCCACTCCTACACCTACGGCTACTCCAACAGCTACTGCTACTGCTACTGCTACGGCTACCGCAACAGCTACACCCACGGCTACCGCAACAGCTACGGCCTCGGCCACGCCCACCGTCGCACCTACCCCGCCTTCTACGCCAACCCCCGGCGCAAGCCCAACGCCAGCCGCGCAGGCCCTGAACCTGTCGACTCGGGTGGGAGTGCAGACTGGCGATAATGTTGGCATCGGCGGCTTTATCATTACTGGGACCGCTACCAAACATGTGCTTCTCCGGGCCATTGGACCTTCGTTGGCCCAGTCTGGCGTACCCAACGCACTCGCCGACCCGCTGCTCGAGCTGCACGGTCCGGGCTCGTTTGTCACCGTCATAAACGACAACTGGAGAGACGACCCGGTGCAGGAGGCGCTGATCGAGGCCACTGGGATCGCGCCTGGCAATGATTTTGAGTCGGCGATCGACGCGAGGCTTGTCCCGGGAGCGTATACAGCCATTGTCCGAGGCAACGGCAACACCTCGGGTGTCGGTCTGGTGGAAGTCTACGACCTGAGCCCGTCCGCCGGTTCAAAGCTGGGTAATATCAGCACGCGTGCTTTTGTTAATACAGGTGATGACATTGTCATCGCGGGCTTCATCCTGGGCGGTAGCAGCAACAACGACCGGGTCGCGCTGCGTGGGATCGGTCCGAGCCTGACCGAAGCGGGAGTACCGAATGCGCTGGCGAATCCAACGCTCGAGCTGCGCGACGGTAATGGAGCGCTTCTCATCGCGAACAACGACTGGCAGGATGATCCCGCGCAAGCGGCCGAGCTGAGCGCCGCGGGTCTGGCGCTGACAAACGCTTTGGAGTCCGGCATAGCAGCGACGCTGCCGCCAGGCCTTTATACCGCGCTGCTTGCGGGACTGAACAACGGCACCGGCGTCGGGCTCGTTGAAGTCTACGACCGTGGGGCTCCCTAGCGCGCGTCGAGAGAAGCGCCGCCATCCGTTGGAGCACGCGCAAGTAAGTTTACTGCCTGGTAAGCGCCGGTCGTGTTGTGGAGTGCTTTAGAGAAAGGCGACGCATTTTGTTGAAAAAAAGCGCGGGGGGTCGAAAGATGTTCGCGCGTGAAATATCTCTCTTCCATTCTGTTTCTAATTGTTGCTGGTTTGGGCTTTGCGACCTCGGCTTCGGTTGCTCCCGAGGGCGCTGCAGTCAACGTCACTCAGCATCACAACAATCCTTCGCGTGACGGTCTCTTTATTGATCCCGCGTTCACGCCGGCTGCCGCCACCAGTCTGACCCGCGACCTGGGCTTTAACGGCGCGATCGTGGGCAACGTTTACGCTCAACCGCTTTACATCGAGGGCGGCCCGCAAGGTCCAGTAGTCATTGCGGTGACCCAGTCGAACAACGTTTATGCGCTCAACGCCACGACTGGCGCCATTGTTTGGCAGCGGAACGTCGGGACTCCCATCACGTCAGGTCTTCCCTGCGGCAACATCAACCCGCTTGGCATTACCGGAACGCCCATTGTGGACCTCGCCTCACGATCGCTTTTCCTCGACGCGGAGGTGAGCGGCTCTGGACACCGGATATTTTCTCTAAACGTCGATACGGGCGACATTAACGCGGGCTGGCCGGTGAACGTTAACACGGCGGTATCGGGATTTGACTCATCGGTGCAAAGTGAGCGCGGTGCGCTCGGCATCGTGGGGAACACACTTTATGTCCCCTACGGCGGTCGCTTCGGCGACTGCGGGAGTTATCGCGGACGGCTCGTTGGCGTGCAGATGAACAATCCTTCCATTGTAGGAAGTTGGGCCACAGGAACGACGAGGGCGGGGGTATGGGCGCCTGGCGGCGTCGCCAGCGATGGGACCAACACCTACGTTACCACTGGTAACGGCTCAGGCAGCACTTGGAATGGAAATGAAGCAGTCATTCGCCTCCAGCCCGGCCCGGTCTTTAGCGGCTCAACCACCGATTTCTGGGCGCCGGTCAACTGGATGACGCTCGATGCCGGCGACGCTGATCTGAGCGGCTCCGGCCCGCTAATCGTGGATGTGCCCGGTGCCACGCCCTCCGCCTTGGTGGTCGCAATAGGCAAAGATCGCAATGCCTATTTGCTCAATCGCAGCAACCTGGGCGGAGTCAGTGTGCCATTGGCGCAGGCGGTTGTTTCCACCGGCACTGTTATTGGAGCACCCGCCACTTACCGGACTAGTACCGGCACGTTTGTCGTTCATCGCCCCACCAGCGGCACGCTCCTCGCATTTCGCATCACTGCCACCAACCCACCTACCATCGCCACTGGCTGGAGCGTGGCCTCGAGCGGACGTACCGCACCGTTCGTGACTTCCACCGATGGCACTAATAACGTGATCGTGTGGGCAGCCGGCTCCGACGGACGTTTGCGCGGCTATAACGGCGAGACGGGTGCCGCGATTTTCACCGGCGGCGGCGCGAACGAATTGATGACCGGCATACGCAGCTTTAATACCGGGATCGCCGCTCGCGGACGTATCTACTACGCGGCTGACAACAGGGTCTATGCCTTTACCGTGCCGGCCGGGAACCCGACGCCAACTCCTACGCCTACTCCCGGGACTCCCACACCTACCGCCACGGCTACTCCGACAGCTACCGCTACTGCTACTGCTACTGCGACAGCCACACCCACATCTACCGCGACGGCTACACCCACGGCTACTGCGACAGCCACACCTACATCTACCGCCACAGCCGCCCCCACAGCTACGGCCACTGCTACCGCTACCGCCACCGCCACACCCATAGCCACACCCACAGTTACCGCTACCGCTACCGCCACAGCTACCGCGACAACCACCCCCGCGGCTACCGTCACACCCACAGCTACTGCCACGGCAACCGCTACCGTTGCGCCCACGCCGATATCCACGGCAACCCCAATCTCAAGCCCGACGCCGGGCGCGCAGCCTCTAAACCTCTCGACCCGGGTGGGAGTCCAGACCGGCGATAATGTTGGCATCGGTGGCTTTATCATCACGGGCACCGCTACCAAACACGTCCTCGTCCGCGCCATTGGACCTTCCTTGGTTAGTGTCCCAAACACGCTGGCTGACCCAATGCTGGAACTGCACGGTCCAGGCTCATTTGTCACCGTCATAAACGACAACTGGAGAGACGACCCGGTACAGGAGGCCCTGATCGAGGCGACTGGGATCGCGCCTTCCAATGATTTCGAATCGGCCATCGACGCGAGGCTGGTTCCCGGAGCGTATACGGCGATTGTGCGAGGAAACGACAACACTACAGGTGTCGGTCTGGTGGAAGTCTACGACCTGAGCCCGGCCGCTGGGTCAAAGCTGGGCAATATCAGCACGCGAGCCTTTGTTAATACAGGTGATGACATCGTAATCGCAGGTTTCATCCTGGGTGGTAGCAGCAACGACGACAGGATTGCAGTGCGCGGTATCGGCCCCAGTCTCACCGGGACGGGAGTGCCAAATGCGCTACCAGATCCGACCTTGGAGTTGCGCGACGGCAATGGAGCGCTTCTGATCGCGAACAACGACTGGCAGGACGATCCCGCGCACGCGGCCGAATTGAGCGCCGCGGGTCTTGCGCTGACAAACACTTCGGAGTCCGGCATAGCAGCGACGCTGCCGCCAGGCCTTTATACTGCACTACTTGCGGGACTGAACAACGGCACCGGCGTCGGTCTCGTTGAAGTCTACGACCTCGGGGCTCCGTAGCGCCACGTACTGTCGGTTCTCACCGGACGGGCCCGTCCATTCCTGGCGGCGCAATCGGCATTCGCTGTAGTTGGTCAGGACGCTTTCTGCGGGCGATCGGGGCTGGCCCTGGAGACGGGACCTGCGCGGCTGGATATCTCCGTAGAAAGTGCTCTCTTACCTGTAGAAGGTATTGGATGATGAGAATAAGCGCCTTCCTGAGGAAGCCTGACAAGGTCAACCCCGCTCTTCGCCACATGATTTTACGCCACCTTTTTCGCTTAATCGGAGGCGGCGCAATTTTCCTCGCCCTGACTGGGTTTTCGCTGCAGGCCGCAACGCTTCCATCCGGTTTCACAGAGGTCCTGGTGGCGGATACGCTTGCGGATGCCTCGGCGATGTCTTTTTCACCCGACGGCCGGCTCTTTGTCTGCCAGCAAACCGGAGCACTGCGCGTTATCAGCAATGGAAGTCTGTTGCCGACGCCATTCGTCACCGTCACGACGGATTCATTTTTTGAGCGTGGCCTTCTGGGAGTCACCTTCGATCCAAATTTCGCCAGCAACCGGTTTGTTTACGTTTATTACACAGTGCCGGGGAGCCCGGCCCACAATCGCGTCAGTCGTTTCACCGCGAGCATGGCCAACCCCGACGTCGCGGAAGCTGGAAGTGAGACTGTTATTGTCGATCTGGATAATCTAAACGCGGGCAATCATAACGGCGGCGCAATTCACTTTGGACCGGACGACAGGCTCTACATCGGGGTGGGAGAAAACGCGGACGCAGCGAGCGCTCAATTACTGAGTAACCGCCATGGCAAGCTGCTGCGCATCAACGCCGATGGCAGCATTCCGCTGGATAATCCGACGACCTTTCCGGGAATCGCGGGTTCGCCTGCTGGCGCCAACCGCGCGATCTGGTCGGTGGGATTGAGAAATCCCTACACCTTTGCCTTCCAGCCCGGCACGGGCCGCATGTTCATCAATGACGTCGGAGCAGGGGGCTTCGAGGAGATCAACGACGGCATCATCGCGTCAAACTACGGTTGGCCCAATTGCGAAGGGCCCTGCGTCCCGCCGGACCCAGACTTCCGAGATCCCTTATTCCAATATGGACATGGTGGGACCGGTGGGTGCGCCATTGTCGGCGGCGCCTTTTACAATCCGCCCGTCAATCAATTCCCGTCCAGCTATGTCGGTAAGTATTTCTTTGGCGACCTCTGCAGTGGTTGGATTCGGTTGATGGACCCATCTGACAACACAGCGAGCGATTTCGCAGAGGGAATCCCAACCCCGGTCGACGTAAAAGTGGGCCCTGAGGGCAGTCTGTACTATCTCATCCGCGGCGGCAGCCCCGCTGGACAGGTCTGGAGAGTTAGCGCGACAGGCACCGGGACGCCGACGCCAACACCTACCATTCCGCCGACCCCAACCCCCACTCCCACCGCTACGCCGACAGCTACCGCCACGGCTACACCAACGGCTACCGCCACAAGCACGGCTACGCCAACAGCGACCGCAACCGCCACCCCCACTGTTGCACCTACCCCACCTATCACGCCAACCCCCGGTGCAAGCCCGACCCCAGCCGCACAAGCTCTTAACCTTTCGACTCGGATGCGGGTTCAGACCGGCGATAACGTTGGTATTGGTGGATTTATCATTACGGGGACTGCTACCAAACATGTGCTCCTGCGGGCCATTGGACCTTCCCTGACGCAATCTGGCGTCCCAAACGCGCTGGCCGATCCGCTGCTCGAACTGCACGGTCCCGGCTCTTTTGTCACGGTCACAAACGACAACTGGAGAGACGACCCGGTGCAGGAGGCCCTGATCGAGGCGACCGGAATCGCACCTACGAATGATTTCGAATCGGCTGTGGATGCCAGATTATCTCCCGGAGCGTATACGGCGATTGTACGAGGCAACGACGATACTTCAGGTGTAGGTCTGGTTGAAGTCTACGACCTAAGCCCGGCCGCCACATCGAAGTTGGGTAATATCAGTACGCGGGCCTTTGTTCATACAGGTGATGATATTGTGATTGCAGGTTTCATCCTGGGTGGCAGCAGCAAGGACGACAGAATAGCCGTGCGAGGAATCGGGCCCAGTCTGAGTGCGCTGGGAGTGCCAGATGCGTTGCCAGATCCAACGCTCGAGCTGCGCGACAGTAATGGAGCGCTTCTGATCGCGAACAACGACTGGCAGGATGACCCCGCGCAAGCGGCCGAACTGACTGCCGCTGGTCTGGCGCTGACAAACAATCTCGAGGCTGGCATAGCAGCTACGCTACCGCCCGGCCTTTATACGGCACTGCTCGCGGGCGTAAACAACGGCACGGGTGTCGGCCTCGTAGAAGTCTACGACCGCGGGGCTCCGTAGCACGGCGTTCCTGCGCTCTCGGCGCGATCCGAGACAGCCATCCAGGGGGGAAAGCACAACTGGATATCGGCGTAAAAAGTGCTCTCTTTCCAGTGGACCTAATTCAGGAACACAAGCCCATTTCCACGGTGAAAATGAGCGTCTTCCCGAGCAAGCCAAAACCAGGATCGCTCTTACAAATGACTTCACGCCACCTTTTACGATTGATCGGAGGCGGCACGGTCGCTCTCCTCCTCGCGGGATTTTCACTGCACGCGGCAACTCTTCCGGCCGGTTTCACAGAAATCCAGTTGGCAAGCGCGCCCGACGCCACGGCGATGGCCTTTTCACCCGACGGCCGGCTCTTTGTCTGCCAGCAGGGCGGAGCACTACGCGTAATCAGCGGCGGGACTCTCCTGACGACTCCGTTTACCACGGTTACGACCACTTCAAGCGGCGAGCGCGGGCTCCTGGGGGTTACTTTCGATCCGAATTTTACCACCAACCGGTTTGTTTACGTTTATTACACCGTTCCTACAGCACCAATCCACAACCGTGTCAGTCGTTTTACCGCGAGCATCGCGAATCCTAATGTCGCGGAAACCGGGAGCGAGACGGTGATTGTTGACCTGGATAATCTGAGTGCCACCAATCATAACGGCGGCGCGATCCACTTTGGACCCGACGGCAAGCTCTACATTGCGGTGGGAGAGAACGCCGTCCCCTCGAATGCTCAATCGTTGAGTAACCGGCATGGCAAGGTCCTGCGCCTCAACGCTGATGGAAGCATTCCTCTGGATAATCCGACGACGTTTCCGGGAATCGCGGGTTCGACCACTGGAGCCAACCGGGCGATCTGGTCGGTGGGATTGAGAAATCCCTTCACTTTTGCGTTTCAGCCCGGCACGGGCCGCATGTTCGTCAATGATGTAGGGGCGGGAACCTGGGAGGAAATCAACGACGGCATCGTCGCGTCAAACTATGGATGGCCCAATTGCGAAGGGAACTGTGTACCCCCGAACGCAAACTTTCGCGACCCGCTACTTCAATATTCGAGTGTCAGCGGTCCGTGCGCTATTGTCGGCGGCGCCTTTTATAATCCTCCGGTTCCCCAGTTCCCATCCTTCTATTCCGGTAAATATTTCTTTGGCGACCTCTGCGGTGGCTGGATCCGGTTGATGGATCCGGCTAACAACACGGCGAGCGACTTCGCCACCGGCATTTCCAGCCCGGTCGATGTAAAAATCGGCCCCGAGGGCAGTCTCTACTATCTCACACAGGGGAGCGGGCAAGTATGGAGAGTCAGCGCAACAGGAACTGGGACACCCACGCCAACCCCTACCGTGGCGCCAACACCTACTCCTACTCCTACTGCTACAGCCTCTGCAACAGCCACGGCTACCGCTACGGCAACAGCTACCGCTACCCCAACAGCTACCGCTACGGGCACCGTCGCCCCCACCCCAACGGCTACGGCTACAGCTACGGCCACACCTACGGCCACGGCCACCGCCTTCCCTTCGCCTTCAAGTCCAGGTTCACCAACGCCTCCCCCGCCAAGCACACCGACGCCCACTCCCGCGTCACCAACACCGACGCCTACAGCCACACCACCAGATCTAACCCCAACACCAACTCCTACCCCCCCAGCTTCGCCTACGCCAACCGCCACCTCCCCCCCTTCTGCGACGCCTACCCCAACTCCGAGGCCAGCCCAGCCACAAAACATAGCTACCCGGCTGCGCGTCGAGACGGGTAACAACGTCATGATCGCGGGGTTCATCATCACGGGGAACGCGTCCCAACCCGTGGTCTTACGCGGAATCGGACCGTCGCTCATTGCCTCGGGCCTGGGAGATGTCTTGCTCGACCCGGTCCTCGAGCTGCGCGGCTCCAATGGCGCGTTGATCCTGCAGAATAACGATTGGCAGGACACTCAACGCGCTTTGATTGAGGGAACTATTTACGAACCCGCTGACGATCGAGAGTCGGTCATAGTAGCTACTCTCCAGCCGGCGGCTTATACCGCGGTCCTGACCGGTAACGGCCAAACCACCGGCATCGGTCTGGTAGAGGTTTACGACAACGATCAAGGAAGTGACACGCAGCTGGCCAACATCAGTACCCGCGGCTTCGTCCAAACTGGCGACAACGTCATGATTGGCGGCTTTATCCTGGGAGGCAACACCTTGAACACTCGCGTGGCGATAAGAGGAATCGGGCCCTCGCTTGCTCAATCCGGGATTAGCAACGTCCTGGCTGACCCAACCCTGGAACTGCACGATAGTAACGGGGCCACCGTGTTCGCGAACAACGATTGGCAGGACGATCCGATGTCAGCGTCACAGCTGACCTTCCATAGCCTAGCGCTTCAGGATTCCCGCGAGTCCGGCATCTTTACCTCGCTGTCACCGGGAGCCTACACCGCCATCCTGGCCGGAAGCGGGGGTGGCACCGGCATAGGTCTCATCGAGATCTACAACATTCCATAATCGCTTTCTATTTACTGCTCTCCCAACAACGATGACGAAGATGGGCGCTCCTGATGAAGGCATCGCCCGATCTGACCGCTCGTCATCATGTGGTTTTGCGCCATCTTTTTCGACTGATCGGAGGCAGCGTAATTTCCCTCCTGGGCGGATTGTTGCTGCACGCTGCCACTCTCCCAGCCGGATTCACAGAGGTGCAGGTCGCCAACGGGCTGGCCAGCGCCACGGCGATGGCCTTTTCGCCCGATGGCCGGCTCTTTGTCTGCGAGCAGGCGGGGACACTGCGCGTTATCAGTAATGGGACTCTCCTGCCGGCTCCGTTTACCACGGTCAATACCATTCAATCTGGCGAGCGTGGACTTCTGGGAGTCACTTTCGATCCGGATTTCGGCACCAACCGGTTTGTTTACGTTTATTACACAGTTCCCGGGACCCCGGCTCACAATCGCGTCAGCCGTTTTACCGCGAGCATCGCGAATCCCGATGTCGCGGAGGCTGGAAGTGAGATGGCCATTCTCGAACTGGATAATCTGAGTGCCTCCACCATTCATAACGGCGGTGCGATCCACTTTGGACTGGACGGCAAGCTCTACGTCGCGGTCGGCGAGAATGATATTCCATCGAATGCTCAATCGTTGAGTAACCGCCATGGCAAGATGCTGCGTATCAACGCAGACGGCACCATCCCGGGCGATAACCCAACCAGCTTTCCGGGAATCGCGGGATCGACCACTGGGGACAACCTGGCAATCTGGGCTGTCGGATTTCGCAATCCCTTTACCTTTGGGTTCCAACCCGGGACGGGCCGCCTCTTCATCAATGATGTAGGGCAACATGCGGTGGAAGAAGTCAACGATGGCATCTCTGGCTCAAACTACGGGTGGAGCATTTGCGAAGGCGTCTGTTCACCGCCGAATGCGGATATGACAGACCCGTTGTTTGGCTATGGGCATGGCGGCACCGGTGGGTGCGGGATTATTGGCGGCGCCTTTTACAATCCGCCCGTCAACCAATTCCCAGCCAGCTATGTCGGTAAGTATTTCTTTGGCGACCTCTGTAGCGGCTGGATCCGGTTGCTGGACCCGTCTAACAGGACCGCGAGTAATTTCGCGACAGGCCTCTCTGTTCTGGTTGATTTGAAGGTGGGACCAGAGGGCAGTCTCTACTATCTCGAGCGGACGGGTGGGCAGGTCTGGAAGGTTAGCGCATTACCACCGGGGACGCCAACGCCCACAGCTACGGCGACGCCCACTCCGACCCCGCCACCAGCGCAGCCGCAAAACATAGCCACCCGGCTGCGGGTTGAGACTGGTAACAACGTAATGATCGCCGGTTTCATCATCACAGGAAGCGCTTCCCAACCCGTGGTCTTACGTGGAATCGGTCCATCGCTCATTGCTTCGGGCGCAGACGTCTTGCCCGACCCGGTCCTCGAGCTGCGCAGCTCCGACGGTGCCTTGATCCTGCAAAATAACGATTGGAAAGACACTCAGCGCACTTTGGTTGAGGGAAGTATTTATGAGCCTGCTGATGATCGAGAGTCGGTCATCGTAGCCAGTCTCCAGCCGGCCGCGTATACCGCGATCCTGACCGGTAACGGACAAACTACCGGCATCGGTCTCGTTGAAGTCTACGACAACGCTCATGGGGCTGACGCGGAGCTGGCCAACATCAGCACTCGCGGCTTCGTCCAGACTGGCGACAACGTCATGATCGGCGGCTTTATTTTGGGAGGCGGCACCTCGAACGCCCGCGTGGCAATAAGAGGAATCGGGCCCTCCCTTGCTCAATCCGGGATAAGCAACGTCCTGGCTGACCCAACCCTGGAACTGCATGACAGTAACGGGACCACGTTGATCACAAACGACGATTGGCAGGACGATCCGTTATCAGCATCCCAGCTAACCTTCCATAACCTCGCGCCCCAGGATTCTCGCGAAGCAGGCATCTTTACCTCGCTGTCACCGGGAGCCTACACCGCCATCCTGGCCGGAAGCGGTGGTGGCACCGGCATAGGTCTTGTCGAAATCTACAACATTCCATGATCGCTTTTCTATTATTGCTCACCCTATGACTACGACGAAAATGGGCACTCCAGACGAAACAATGAGGCTCTCTTCCTTTCGCGATGCAATGTTCCGGGGCCACCGAGGCCTTATAGGTTACATCGCGACTTTTCTCCTTGTCGGCGCCTGCTCCCTCCAGGCGGCCTCGCTTCCCGCCGGTTTCACAGAGTCACAATATGGGAGCAACCTTACCCCCGGTAGCCCGACGGCGATGGCCTTTTCACCCGACGGCCGGCTCTTTGTCTGCCTCCAAGGAGGACAATTGCGCGTCATCAGTAATGGAACCCTGCTGCCCACTCCTTTTGTCACGGTTACGACCACTTCAACCGGCGAGCGGGGGCTCCTGGGAGTGACCTTCGATCCCAATTTTTCCAGCAACCAGTTTATCTACGTTTACTACACTGTTCCGGGAAGCCCGGCCCACAATCGGGTCAGTCGTTTCACCGCGAACGGCAATGTCGCCGCTCCTGGGAGTGAGACGGTTATTCTCGAGCTGGATAACCTTAGTGGCGCAACCAATCATAACGGTGGCGCGATCCACTTCGGACCTGACGGCAAGCTCTACGTCGCGGTGGGAGAGAATGCCAACGCCGCGCATGCTCAATCTTTAAACAACCGGCTGGGCAAGGTCCTGCGCATCAACTCCGACGGAACGATTCCTTCAGACAATCCCACAACCTTTCCGGGAATCGCAGGATCTCCGGCGGGCGCCAACCGGTCGATCTGGGCGGTAGGGTTGAGGAATCCTTACACGTTCGCTTTTCAGCCCGGCACGGCCCGCATGTTTATCAATGACGTGGGCCAAAGCGCCTGGGAAGAGATCAACGATGGCATCGTCGGCTCAAACTACGGCTGGCCCAATTGCGAAGGGGACTGTTCACCGCCGAACGCCAATTTTCGTGACCCGCTCTTTCAGTACGGTCATGGTGGCAGCGGTGGATGCGCCATCGTCGGCGGCGCCTTTTACAATCCTCCGGTTAACCAGTTACCGGCCTTCTATACCGGCAAGTATTTCTTTGGCGACCTCTGCAGTGGCTGGATTCGCTTGATGGATCCGTCTACTAACACTGCGAGTGATTTCGCTACCGGCCTTTCCACCCTGGTTGATTTGAAGATCGGTCCTGATGGCGCCCTCTACTATCTCGTCCGCGGCGGCGGCGGCCAGGTCTGGAGAGTTACTGCCATCCAAGCCCAACCGTTGAACATCTCCTCGCGTTCGCACGTGGCCGGCGGCGAAAACGTGATGATTGGCGGCTTCATCCTCACAGGAACCGCCCCCAAGCGAGTAATCGTTCGCGCCATTGGCCCTTCCCTCGGCATCCCGAATCAGTTGACCGATCCGAGGCTCGAATTGCGCGATTCAACCGGCGCGCTCATCGCTTCGAACAACAATTGGCGAGATGATCAGGAAACTGAGATCATAAACAGCCAGTTAGCTCCGACAAACGATCTCGAGTCGGCCATTATCGCGACTCTGCCGCCGGGTGCCCACACGGCCATCGTCCAGGGAGCGAATGCCGGAAGCGGCGTCGGTTTAGTGGAAGTCTACGACCTTGCTCCGGCGGTCGCCTCGAGACTTGGCAATATTAGCACGCGCAGTTTTGTGCAGACGGGCGACAACCGGCTGATCGGAGGCTTCATCCTCGGCTTCAATTCGGGCGCGGCCAGAATTATCGTGCGAGCGATTGGACCTTCCCTGGCGCAGTCAGGCATCGGTAACGCGCTCGCTGATCCCACGCTCGAATTGCGGGATAACGACGGAACCCTGATCCTGGCCAACGACAACTGGGAGGACGATCCGAACCAGGCAGACCAGATCAGAGATAGTGGGATACCACCGACTGACCCGCTTGAGTCCGCCGCTCTGACCAGTCTTTTCCCCGGCCCATACACGGTCGTTGTGGCCGGAGCGAATGGCGGGACCGGAATAGGCCTCGTCGAGATCTATAATATTCCCTAGTCTGTTTCTCATCATTCGCCGTTTGCGATGAATGCTTTGAGTAACACACCTCCCGAGCCGTCACTCGCACGCAGACTTGGTCCATTCGACGCGACCATGATCGTAATGGGCGGGATCATCGGCGCGGGAATCTTTGTCAATCCGTCTGTGGTCGCCCGGCAAGTGCACACGCCATGGCTGGTGCTGGGCGCATGGCTGATCGGCGGTGTCATCGCGCTCATCGGCGCGTTCGTTTACGCAGAGCTGGCCTCTCTTCGGCCACGAGTGGGGGGACAATACGCCTATTTACGCGACGCCTATCACCCAATCGTCGCGTTCTTATATGGCTGGACTCTGTTACTGGTCGTCCAGACTGGAGGCATGGCCGGGGCCGCGATCATATTTGGCCGCTACTTCCGCGAACTTTCCGGGCTGGCCATTCCCGAACAGGCCGTAGCCGCAGGCACGTTGGGAGTTCTCACCTTGATCAATTGTTTCGGAATACGCGCGGGAAGCAATGTCCAGAGCGCACTAATGCTCACGAAGCTCGCCGCGATCGCGTTGCTCATCGGCGCCGGTTGGATGCTGGTCGGCCCCGCGACCAACGATCTAACGACAATCACACCGGCGCCTGTGCAAGGTGGCGGAAGTGCACTGACGGGGCTGATGGCCGCGATGGTTCCAGTCCTCTTCGCCTACGGGGGCTGGCAAACGGCCACGTTCGTGAGCGGCGAGATGCGCAACCCGAGGCGGGATCTGCCGCGTGGACTCTTTATCGGTGTTGCCGGCGTCATTATTCTTTATCTCCTGGTCACCTACGTCTGCTTGCGCGCGCTGGGCCCCGCCGGGCTGGCGAACACAACCGTCCCGGCGTCGGACGTGATGCGTTACGCCCTGGGCGAGCGCGGCGCGAAAATCATCGCGTGCGGGATCGCGATCTCGACGGTCGGCTTTCTCAGCCAGAGTATCCTGACCGCGCCACGGATCTACTATGCGATGGCTCGCGACGGCGTTTTCTTTAAAGCGGTCGGACGCCTGGACACGCGGACGAAGGCGCCAGTTGTCGCCATCGTTCTGCAAGGGGTTTGGGCGGCCGTCGTTGCCATGACCGGCAGGTACGAACAGATCCTGAACTACGTCGTTACGATTGACGTGCTTTTCTTTGGATTGACCGGGGCTTCGCTCCTGGTCTTTCGTGCCAGAGCTCGCCGGGACGGAACGCATCAAGCTCAAGACGGCGTGGTCCGGGCGCCCTGGGCTCCGGTCACGACCGGCTTGTTCGTCCTGGCTTGCTGGGGGGTGGGACTCAGCACGCTGATGCGGTTCCCGCAAAACGCCGGCATCGGCGTCGCGATTCTTGGACTTGGAGTTCTGGTGTATCGCTTCTGGGCGACTCCACGCTCCAAGATTTAGAGGCGTTCCGCCACGGCGAGCGCCTCCAAATTGCAGTAGGCGGAGCAAACAAACGGCGGCGACCTTTCGATCGCCGCCGCGTTTCTCCTGCGGGCGGACCGCACTTACATTTTCTTGGCTTCGTGCAGCTCCCGCCTCGCTTTGCGCATGTCTTCGTGCGCTTTTTTCATCGCATCGAATTTTTCCTGTTGCTCCGGCGTGAGTAATGGCCGGATCTGCGCGCCGCTGCTTTCCAGGATCACCCGCGTCTTTTCCATCGCTTCCTGGTGAATGGCGTCGATCTGCGGTTTCGCCTGATCGATGATCGGCTGGACCTTGGCCTTTTGCTCGTCGGTGAGATTCAGGTCCTGGCTCAAATGCTCGAGCGGGTTCCCCATCTTGTGACGACGGATCTTCTTCATTCCGTGATCGCCGGCTTCCCCGGCCTGGAGATAAGTGAGGCAGCCCAGCGAAAGTGCGGAGACAGCCGTGAGTGTAATTAGTTTTCGTATCATTGTTTGTTTGTTTTCTTGTTTTTCAGCGCAATCAGAGCGCCTCTTTCACGGATGGATGACAGGAACTGGCGCGCGGCGGTTACAAATTTCTTTCGGAAAATTTCGGGGATGTCGCCACGCCATGATTATTTTGTAACCTCAGGCCGCACTACCCTGTCTTATTCAGTGGTGTGGACTTGCTTTGCTTTACATGGCTGATGACCGCCGCTTACGGGAGTTGGTGGCTGCGGCCCTGCGGGATGATGATGTCGCGGCGGGTGAATTGGTCGGGGCCCTCTACCCCTTGGTGGCAAAATTGGTCCGCGCTCATCGGCCGGCGCGTAGCGCCGAGGAGGATCTTTGCCAGATGATTTTTATCAAAGTCATGCAGAAACTGTCGCAGTTCTCCGGCCAGGTGCCGCTTGAGCACTGGGTCTCACGCATCGCGATCAACACCTGCATCAATCAAATCCAGGCGGAAAAGGCGCGACCAGAATTGCGCGAGGCCGATTTGAGCGAAGAACAGCTGGCGGTGGTGCAACAGATGGCTACCACCGACGGCGAACTCGCGCCCGATCACCGCTTTGCCTCGCGTGAGCTCGTCGAGCACCTTATGCTGACGCTCAAGCCCGCGGAGCGACTTGTGATTGAGCTGATTTACTTCCAACAGAAATCTGTCGCGGAGATTCAAGAACTGACCGGCTGGAGCAAACCGCTGGTCAAGGTGCGCGCGTTCCGATCCCGCCAGAAAATGAAAAGGCAAATGGCGCTCATCTCAGCGAGGGAAAATCCATGAAGCCGCGCGATACGGCTTTGGATCGCCTCCTGCGTTCCGCGGCAAAGGCCGAGCAGGAACCGGCTCAGGAAACGCCTTTCGGGTTCGAGACGCGGGTGATCTCGTTGTGGCGTGCTGGCCAGGCGCCACGGGATGACGTCGCCGATCTCACGCGGTTTCTGCGCCGGACCGGCATAATCGCTCTGGCCGTGCTCGTCCTGGCCAGCGCTGCCGCCTATCAGCAATTCAGCGACAACGCGGAGCGGGCCTTCGCCCCAGACAACGAATACGCGATCGCCGATTCTGAGATCCAGACGGAGTTTTCTGAATGAACAACGCCCTGAAATGGAAGCTGGCTTTCGCGTTCCTTTTGGTCTTCATCGCTGGCGTGACTACGGGTGGTTTACTCAGCACGCATCATGTAAAACGGCGCTTCCTCGGTCCGCCGCATTCCGGAGATGTCTCGGACAGAATGCGGGAGCACTTGCAGCGGGCGTTGGACTTGACTCCCGAGCAGGCGGTGAAGATTGCGCCCATCGTGGACGCGACGTCGGCTAAACTCGAAGCGATTCGGGTTGAGACCGCGGAGCGTGTGCGCAACGTGATGGAAGAATCGAAGCGCGAGATGGCGCCTCAGTTAACTCCGGAGCAGCAGGAGAAACTCAAAAAGTTGAAGCAGAAGCATATCAAAATCTTGAAGCGCCATCGTTTCGGCCCTCACCCGTCAGACAGCCCCCACCCGTCGCCCTGAGCCGGTAGGCTTTTAGAAGCCGCCGGGCGTCAGTCCCGAGACACGATCGCGCCGTCGATCCCTGCAAACAAGCATCGCCTTTGCTAAAGCGATGCTGTTACCTTAGCCAAAGCAGACATTAAGGAGGTAACCGATGGTTCCAAACTACGATGACTTTCTGATCAAACGTTTCGAGCAACCGGATGAGGTGCGCACCTTTGAAAAGGGCTATTTTGAAATCGTAAAAGTCGGGTCGATGACGATCGGGCGCGCCAGTTACGAGCCGGGTTGGCGATGGTCGCAACACGTCGGGCCCGCCAGAGGCGCTGCGTCGTGCGAGGTGGAACACATCGGCCTGGTCATATCCGGCTCTGCCGCGTGCCAGATGAACGATGGGCGTTACTACGAAATGAAGGCGGGCGATCTTTTCTACATCGGCCCGGGTCACGACAGCTGGGTGGTGGGCAACCAGCCTTACGTGTCGCTCCATTTCCTGGGAGCCGAGCATTATGCTCGACCTGAGGGAACTTAACGGCCCTCTGCTCCACTTGCCATCAACGGCGCACTAATTGTAGCCCTCGCCGTTCAGTCAGCGTCACGTCCTTCCCGCGATCCTTCTTAGTTGATCTTGATCAGCTCGATGTCGAAAACGAGGTCGCCAAAGACGGGTCCCTGTCCCTTGTAAGCGAGCGACTCGGGGATCCAGAACCGTGCTTTCTCGCCTTCGACCATCAGCTGAACACCTTCCGTCCACCCGGGTATGACATTCTGGAGCGGGAACGTCGTCGGCTGACCACGCGGAATGGAGCTATCAAACATTTTGCCGTCCGTCGTCCAGCCCGAGTAATGCACCGTCACCGTGCTTAGCTCTGTCGGATGGCGCCTGCCACTACCCGGTTTAATAACCTGATAACTGAGGCCGCTTGACGTGCGTTTCGCCCCGGACGGTGGCGTTTTGAAGTCCGTTGGCGTTTGCGGCGGCGGTTCGCTAAACGAAATCAGCTTTACGTCGAACACAAGCGTGCCTTTCGGGCGTCCTTCTTTGCCCTTGTACGCAAGCGATTCTGGAATCCAGAAACGCCGGGTCTCACCGGCCACCATTAGTTGCACCCCTTCCGTCCATCCCTCGATTACTTTATCGAGTGGGAATGTTGCCGGCTTGCCTGCTGTCAGCGAGCTGTCGAACATCTTGCCGTCAGTCGTCCACCCCGTGTAATCGACCGTGACGCGGGCATTCCGCGCTGGGTGCGTCTTGCCAGTCCCAGTTTCAATCACCTTCGAGGCAAGGCCCGAAGCGGTCTTCTCCGCCTCAGCTGGCGCCTCGGCGACATCCGCGGGCGTCGGAATAATCCTGGTCCCTTGCCCGAACGCGAGCGTTGCAATCAACACCGAAGCCAGTGCGATGGATTTTGTCGTCATTGGAGTCTACGGAACCAATAACGGAGAACTCTCAAAATCATAGGTGGAAGTGACTGAAAAAATCGCAAAGGGGACGCAATTCCTTCACCCAGAAGTTGGATCCGGCCCTATCTGGCGGCCGGACGTTGCTCGCATTAGTCCTCGTTCGCGTCCGAAACGAATTTGATCGAGTTCCAAATTTCGTTCATTACCTTCTCGTGCGCCTTGATCACCTCCGCTGAGTGAACGATCGGGATCCCGAACCAGGTGCCTTCCTCCGGAGAAAACGCGGTCACCGAATAGAACATCTCCTGCCCCATGATCGGCCCCCTACAGGTGATCGCGAACAACCTTACGTCATTGGACGTCGTCCTTTCTTTCAGTTCTTCTATCTTGGAGGTCGGATCACCGAAGATCCCCTGCACGATCTTCCGCAAATAGGCCTTTATCTCTTTCTCGGTTTTCGCGGGCAGTTTCTGAATCGAGAAGGCAAAATTCGACCCATTGCCCGCCTTGCACCTCAAATTACCTTCCCGATCGGGCGCGACGGACCAATCGTCGGGAAAGGTGATGGTGAAGGCCGGATCTTTCTCCGGGTGCTTGACCGTTTTTGCCTCAAGGCCAGCAAAAGTCGCAACGAACAAGCTGACTGAGAAGAGTAAGGCTTTCATTATCGGAGTTCTTCTGGCCACTTGCGGTTAAAGCTCCAGCACACCCTTCACCGGGTCCATTCCACCTCTCGCAAAGTGGCGACGCAAGTCAAACCGGGAAGTGACGAAGAGAGCGCATCTCGATCATCGCTGCCGTTCAGTTTCTTATTGCCTGTACGGTCGTTTTCGCCTAGCACTGACAACTGTATGGAAATAGGACTGATCCTGCTCGGCGTGATCCTGGTCCTTGGGTTCTTGCTGGTGTTGATCGCCGTCGGAACCTACAACGCGCTGGTTACCCTGCGTAACCGCTACAAGAACGCCTACGCGCAGATTGACGTGCAGCTGAAGCGGCGCTACGACCTCATCCCGAATCTGGTCGAGACCGCCAAGGGCTACCTCTCGCATGAGCGCGGGACCCTTGAAGCGGTCATCGCCGCGCGCAACGCGGCTGCCTCCGCCAACACCCGCGCCGCTCAGAATCCCGGCGACGCGGCCGCCATGAAAGACCTCTCCGGTGCCGAGTCCGCCTTGGGCGGGGTCCTGGGCCGGTTGTTTGCGCTCGCGGAAGCGTATCCCGATCTCAAGGCGAACACGACGATGATGACCTTGATGGAAGAGCTTACTTCCACGGAAAACAAAGTGTCGTTCGCTCGACAGGCCTACAATGATGCAGTCATGGCCTACAACACGCGCCGCGAAGTTTTCCCCTCCAATATTTTCGCCGGCATGTTCAATTTCGCCGCGGCCGAGCTGTTCGTCATCGACATACCCGAACAAAGGGAAGCCCCGAAAGTAAAATTCTAGCTCCGGAGTACCCGCGAGATCGTGACCGAGCGCGGCGTTGTCATGGATTTCTTCGACCGCCAGGATAAAGCCCGGCGCAAGACCAAACTCCTGGTCTTCTATTTCGTTGTCGCGGTATGTCTATTAATCCTGTCGGTTTACGCAGCCGTCCTGGCCATTTTCGCGGGCGGAGAAGCCTACGATTCGATCGGTGAAGCTTCCTTTACTCTCTGGCGGCCGGAGCTTTTCTTCTTCAGCATAATCGGAACCCTGGTAGTCGTCCTGATCGGCAGCGTCTCCAAGACGCTTCAGCTTTCCAAAGGCGGCAGCGCCGTTGCCGAGATGCTGGACGGCCGTCTGATCAATTCGAATGCGACCGAGGCTGGCGAACGCAAACTCCTGAACGTCGTGGAAGAAATGGCCATCGCCTCGGGTATCCCCGTTCCGCAAGTTTATCTCCTGGAAGACGAGGCCGGCATCAATGCATTTGCCGCCGGTTATTCCACGGGCGATGCCGCCATTGGGGTGACCCGCGGGAGCCTGAAGATGCTCTCGCGCGATCAATTGCAGGGAGTCGTCGGCCATGAATTCAGCCACATCTTGAATGGCGACATGCGGCTGAATCTTCGCCTTATGGGGCTGATTTTCGGCATTCTTTGCCTGACGGTTGTTGGACGGGTTCTGCTCCACACGCGGGGGCGCAAGAATCCGCTGCCGCTGCTTGGGCTCGCCCTAATCGTTATTGGTGGGCTAGGCGTCCTCTTTGGCCGTTTGATCCAGGCTGCCGTCAGCCGCGAGCGAGAATTCCTGGCTGACGCCGCGTCCGTTCAATTCACCCGTAATCCGGACGGGCTGGCCGGCGCCCTGAAAAAAATCGGCGGGCTTTCGAGCGGTTCGAAGCTCGAATCTCCCCACGCCCAGGAAGCCAGCCATTTGTTTTTTGCCAATGGGCTGCGCAGCTCCGTCATCGGCCTGATGGCCACTCATCCGCCTCTGGAGGAACGCATCCGCGCTTTGGATCCGGCGTTCGATGGAGAATTCCCAACTGTGACGCCGGAAATCGCTGAGCCTTCCCAGTCCTTGCAGCAGCTCACATCTCAGCCCCCTCCGATTCCGCCACGCCCAGCCCTCCCACCTCCGCTTCCACCTCCGCTACCCCCTGCCATCGCCGCGCAAGCCCTTCTGCCGGATGTCGGCAAAATCACAACGCGCCATCTCCAATACGCGGCCGACTTGCAGCATTCCCTTCCGAAAATACTCGAGTCCGCCGCGCGCGATCCGCTCGGCGCGAGCGCTCTCACCTACGCGCTCTTGCTCAGCCCCGATCCATCCGCGCGCGAAAAACAACTCGCGGAGCTTTCCACTGGAACTTCCGCTCAGGTTCGTGACGAAACGCTCCGCCTCTGGCCTGACACTCAAGGCGTGCAGGTGCACACGAAGATCCCGCTGGTCGATCTGGCGCTGCCTGCCTTGCGCCAGCTGTCACCCGACCAATTTCAGCAGTTTCGGGTGGCTATTCGCACTCTCGTCGAAAGCGACCGGCAGATCGATCTCTTCGAATACATGCTGCAAAAAATTGTGCTCCGTCATCTTGAACCGAACTTTGTTTCCATCCCGAAACGGGCAACTCAATTTTACGATCTGAAGCCGCTGGCGGCGGATTGCGGCGTGCTCTTGTCCGCGACAGCCTATGCCGGCCAGCAAGAAACTGGTCAAGCAGAAGCGGCTTTTGCCCGTGGCGCCCAACTCCTCAGCCGCATCGCCAAAAAAGAAATCCCGTTTTATCCAAAGGTCGATTGCGATCTGTCCCAGTTGGATAGCGCGCTCGAGCGTCTCGCCCTGGCCGTTCCCCAGATCAAAAAGAATGTCCTAAACGCCTGCGCCGAAACCGTCGCCGCGGACGGCATCATGCAGGGTCGCGAGGCCGAGCTGCTCCGCGCCATCGCCGATTCCTTAGATTGCCCGATCCCGCCCTTTATCCCCGCGGCCTAGCTGGTATAGTTCAGCACACCGAAGCTAACAAGCCGGTAAATGTCAGCAATCTTCAGGAAGCCGAATTCAACGGCACACGAATCGGACACGGCGGATCCGATTCCGGGGTAGAGACCGATGCTCTCTAAGCTCTCAAGGATATCGGTGTGATTCTAGTCACGAACATCTCGCTGTCCGATCAAGATGTCCTGCTGCAGCACTTCGCCATTTTCCGCGAGCTTCTTTAAGCACGCCGAAGCCTTGAAGGAAAGTTAGGTTCAGATGACTATGAAGCTGTGCCTATGAAACCAAATCTCATCGTGTCGATTGTGTTTTTAGTCTTGGGCTTATGCTCATTTCCATCTGAGGCGATTGCGCAACAAGCGCTCGTCATAAAGCCATTGGCCGAAAAGAAGGTTGCGGAGTTGCCCGCCGGCACCCTCTTCTGGCGGATCGAGAACTTCGCCGCGATTACCGAAGCGCGCGCTGCCGCGGGTGCGTGGTCGCTCGTCGCGGAGTCGGCGGGCAAAATCTGGCTCTTTACGCTCGGCCCTGCCGGTGGGGCAACCCCAGGCGGAACCAGGGTCGCGGAAGTGGGACCGATCGGTCGCATCCAGGCATCCGAGTATCTTCTGCAGATTAACGAAGCCACCGGTCCCAAGGGAAGCGTGACGCCGGTCCACACGCATCCGGGCTCTGAGGCATTCTTCGTTCTCGCCGGTGAGCAAAGCATCCGGAGCGCGCACGGCACCATGCGGGTCAAAGTGGGTCAACCGGAAGCAGGCCACGGTGCCGACATGCCAATGCAGGTCTCCAGCAGCGGCGACAAGGACCTGCATTCCCTCGTCATGTTTGTCGTCGATGCCACGAAACCGTTTTCATCCCCGGCCACTTTCCCGGAAGCAACGCCTCACCATTCCGCGTCGCCTCTGCCCGGCAAATGAAGCCCAACCAGGCGATGCAAGTCGGCGCTAACATCATCCAAGATCGCGAGGCCTAGCTACCTGTGAATTCCAAAAGCAGATTCCCAGAAGAGCTCTTGTTAAATGAGCCTGACCGAGGGGTCCGGTTGATTCGGGAGTTCTACGAGCAGTATAACGAAGGGAAACCCAGTTATGGCGGCTGGGGGTGTCAGCATGAGGAGATCAAGGCGCCGTTTTACCGACGGTGCCTCGAAGCGAATGGCCATGACGAACGAAGCACCGGCGTCGACATTGGCTGCCAGGGCGGCGTCCTGATCAAGTTCGTGAATCTCATTTCGTGGGTGGGCGTGGACATCGACCAGCTCGCCCTTGAACACGCGCGGGACGCGGGCGTGGCCTGTCGCGAGATGGACTTCAGCTCGGCCATCGGCTTTCGCGATGAGAGCTTCGACGCGGTGATGATGACCGAGGTGCTGGAACATCTGCCCTATCCTTCGATCATCGTTCGGGAAGTTCATCGGATCTTGAAGAAGAACCCCCGCAGCACCTATGTCGGGTCGGTTCCGCTGGACTACCATTTGCATCGCCGCTGGAAGGTCATGCGGGGCAAGCGGCTCTCAGGCGAGCAAACGCACGTGCATCACTTCTCTTTCAAGGAACTCAATCGGCTCCTGAGCTTTTATTTCGAGCAAGTGGAATATCTCCCACTAAGTGGAACGGCGGCGCGCCATCCAAAGCTGAATCTGCCCTACAACTTATTTGTGCGGGACATTGCATGGGCGGCGTCCGGACCACGTCAAAATGTCGGACGGTGGGAAGTAATGGGGAAAGAGCTGATCTAACGCCGCGCACTCATCCGCGCTGTAGGGCGTCTGTGTCAGACGCCGCGAAGACGCAGACGCCCTGCAATTCGGAGCCGAGTTACTCCGCCCGCAACGCTTCGATCGGGTCGACGAGGCTGGCGCGGCGCGCGGGAAGATAACAGGCGACAAAGGCCACGGCGGCGAGGATGACGAGCGCGCCGAGCAAGGCGGCGGCATCGAAAGCTCCGACACCATAGAGCAGGCTGTTCAGAGCACGACTGGCGGCGAAGGCCCCGAGTAAACCCGTGGCGAGACCAATTCCAATGAGCAAAATGCCTCGGCCAAGGACGAGGCGAAGCACATCGCCGCGACTCGCCCCCAAGGCGAATCGGATTCCCAATTCGCGGGTGCGCTGGGTCGTGCTCAACGCCATGACGCCGTAAATCCCGACGCTGGCCAGCACGAGAGCGAGACCGGCAAACGCCGCGAGCAAGCTCATGGTGAGCCGGCGCGTGGCCAGGCTGGCACCGATATTTTTCTCCATCGTCGCGACGGTCCCGAGAGGCTGCTCCGGATCCAACGTCTCAATCTGGCGTTTGATCGCGGGCACGAGCGCGAGCGGATCGCCGGCCTTGACGCGGACAATCAGGCTGTTGCCCCTCGCGGCGTATTGCGCCGAGCAGAAATAAATCTGGTAGAATTTGAGGCTCTCGATGTTGGCTTCACCGGGCGCTTCGTTCCGCGTTCGAGCGACCACGCCGACAATAGTGGTCGGAGGTGGATTTTCGACCAGGGTCTGGTTGTCGTTGATGTTGCGGCCAATCGGATCGACCCCAGGGAAGAACTTCTGGGCCAGCGTTTCGTCGATGATAATCGAACGCGGCCGGCCAAAAACTTCCTCCGGCCCGAAGGCCCGCCCGCGGATGATCGGCATTCCCATCGCGCGGAAGTAGTCAGCGGAGACAATATTAATTTCGGCTGACGGTTCCTGGGCTGGAGGCAATTCCGGTGTCCCGGTAATGTGGAAAGTGCTGTCCCACGAGCTGTCGTCGAAAGGAATATTTGCGCCGATCGCCGCGCTTTCCACGCCGGGCAGCGCGCGCACCCGTTCCAGGAGCTGGGTGTAGAACGCGATGGTCTTCTCGTCCTTGTCGTAGCGGGCCTGAGGCAGGGCGAGATTAACGGTCAGAAGGTTGCTCGGGTTGAAATTGATCGGCTCCTGCTGGGCGCGCCAAAAGCTTTTCAGGGTTAGTCCCGCACCCGCCAGCAAGACAACGGCGAGGGCAACCTGCGTGACGACCAGGGCAGAACGGGCCCGGTGCTGCCGCACTCCTCCGCTGCCACCGCGCGCACCGTCTTCGTGCAACGCTACCGCGAGGGCGGCGTTTTTCGAAACCCGCCAGGCCGGCCAGAGGCCAACCAGGACGCCCGAGCCCAGGGCGACGGCACCGGTAAAGAAGAGCGCGGCCAGATCGATGCGCGTCTCCTGGAAACGCGCCACTCGCGAGGGGCTCAAAGCCAGGATGGCGTCCAGACTCCAGACCGCAAGCACCACGCCGGCCAGTGCGCCGAAGATCCCGAGCAATACGCTTTCGGTCAGCATTTGCCGCATCAACTGCCAGCGGCTGGCGCCAAGAGCCGCGCGCACGGCGAGTTCCTTGCCGCGCGCAAGGGCGCGCGCCAGTTGGAGGTTAGCGACATTCGCGCACGCGATTAGCAACACACAGCCCACGGCGCCGAGCAGCAATCGCAGGCTGTCCCGATATTCGCCCACCGCCGACTCGAGCAGCAAATCCATCCGCACGCGGCGGGTCGAGTTCGAATCCGGATAAAGCCTTTCGAGTTCCGCTGCGATCGTATCGAGGTCGGCATTGGCCTGCTGGAGCGTGACGCCCGGCTTTAAACGGCCGACCACCGAAAATCCAGGATGATTCCCGCGCCGGAGGACACCTTCCTCCTTCCGCAAGTCCGCGAGCGGAACCCAGATCTCGGCCAGGCGCGGGAAGCGAAGATCATCCGGGAGCACTGCGATGATTTCGCGCGCGATCCCATCCACCATGACCTTCTGACCGAGAATGTTCGCAGATGCGCCGAACTTCGATTTCCACAGCCGCTCGCTGATCAAAGCTACGGGTGCGGCGCCTGGGACATCGTCCTTCTCGACGAAATCGCGGCCCATCAGCGGCTTGAGACCAAACACCGCGAGGAAATTGAAGGTCACGCGTCCGCCGCCGACCCGCTCGGGCGTGCCCGCGCCGCCGATAGGCGAAAAGTTGTAACTCTCGCGCCGCGTCAGGGTGAGATCGGTGAACGACCGCTGGCCGGCGCGCCAATCGAGGAAGTTCGGATAGCTGACCGAACCGTTCGGAAAGGTAGAGGTTTTTTCACGCACCATGACAAGCCGATCCGGCTCCGGATACGGCAGGGGCCGAAGCAGGACGGCATTAACGACGCTGAAGATTGCGGTGTTTGCGCCGATGCCAAGGGCGAGCGCGAAGATGGCGATGACAGTGAAGGCGGGCGCCTTCATCAGCATCCGAAGAGCGTAACGGAGATCGTTCAGCATAGGATTGGTGTGTGAAACCTGACCATCGGAGGGACATGCTTCCGCACGTCCCACTTAGGAATGCCGGAGGCGCTGATCAGGAAAGAATGGGACGTGCAGAAGCCCGTCCGTCCGAGAAAGTGTCTTTTCATTGAGCTCACATGGCTACGGTTGGGGCGCCTCGCGGGCCGCGACGAGCAGGCGTTTCGCGATGTCAGGACTGGGAGGCCCCGTGTTTGAGGCGTTACTAAGAACGATCACGGTCAGGTCGCGGAAAGGCTCGAACAAAATAGTGGCCTGGATTCCCCAGGAGCCACCGTTCCAGTCGAAATAACTATTCGGTTTCAGCTTTGATCGGGCGAACTCCGCCGCCTGATCGCGCAAGACTGTGTATCGCCCGGCCTGGACCGCATCCATGAACTTCACCAAATCCTCCACGTTGGCGGAGACCGCGCCAGCCGCTCGAGCCCATGCGTTGTAATGATCCAGGCCGGTGCTCAAATTCACCAGGCCGTCAGGGCGCACCGGTTTTCGCGCCGCAAATGGCGATGCACTCCTGAGGGCATCGCCATGGGCGAGCGCATAACTATCCGCAATTTCGCCGGCGCCGAAATCCGCGCCCTCTACCCCGGCGGAAGTCATGCCGAGTGGGTCGAACAAATGTTCGCGAAACAACTGCGGAAACGGTTTGCCTCCCACGTTTTCGAGAATCATTTCCAACACGATGTAGCCGGTGCTGGAATAGGACATTCTGGCGCCGGGGCGGCCAGTGGGACGGTGTTGAGGCTTTATCGCGTAAGCCAACAGTTCGCGGGCGGTCCAGCGTCGCGTCCCCCGCTGCGGATCGGAGAAAAGGTCCGCGAAGAAATCCCGGCCGTCCTCACCATTGAAGTTGTGAAGACCGCTCGTGTGGTCGAGCAACTGCGTTACGGTAATCTCGCCGCCAAACGGAATTCCATCGAGGGTGCCGGGCGGCAACAAGGTGGCAGCGCGATCGGGCAAGCGGAGGCGGCCCTGCTTCACGAAGTCCATGATCGTAGCGTAGGTCATCATCTTGGTGAGGCTGGCCAGGCGCATGCGTGGCGTGAGATCCATCGCGCTCGATTTTTCGACAGACGAAAGACCGCTCGTTCCGCTCCATCGTGTCTCCCCCTTTCGAACATAGGCCTGGAGGCCGGGCACACCGCGAGCGACCGCGTCGTCGATTATGCCTTGATACGATTGATCGGGGCTCTTCGCGTTCCCGGTGGAAAACAGCGCGGCGCCACCGAAGGCAGCGAGGCCAATGAGCACCCCGGCGCCGGGCGTGCGGTGGCGGATCGTGCGGACTTCGGGGCTCCCTGCGGTCATCATGCGCAGAGCGTCCGATCCACCTGCTGTTTGCCTCACGCTCAGACGGTCCCTGTTCATTCGGCGCGCAAGGCGATGATGGGGTCGACACGCGTGGCGCGCCGCGCCGGCAGCCAGGCGGCCACAAATGCGACGGCCGAGACGAGCAAAACGATGGCGGCGAACGTGATGGGATCCGACGCGCCCACCCCAAAAAGGAGGCTGTTCAGAAGGCGAGTGGCGGCAAACGCGCCGGCGAGTCCCACGATCAAACTGATCGCCACGATCGCCATGGCCTGACCAACGATGAGCCGGAAGATGGAAGATTTCCCCGCACCCAGCGCGATGCGGATGCCGATCTCGCTCGTGCGCTGCGAAACGGAATACGCCATCACGCCGTAAATTCCGATCGCGGTGAGGAGCAAGGCGGTGCCGGCAAAGATCGAGAGCAACAAGGCGTTGAAGCGCGGCCGGGCCAGCGCACGGGCGAGGTATTCGTCAAAAACCCGGACGCGGACCAGCGGGATATTGCGATCCATGGCGGCCAGCTCGGAACGGACCGCGGAAGTAATTCCCGCGGGATTGGATATGCTGGTGCGCGCCACGATCCACCTGTTGTCCATCGGGATTTGCGACGCCGCCAGATAGACTTCCGGGGTAAACTCCATGTTGAGCGTGCGGTGTTTCACGTTTCCGACGACGCCAACGATGGTGCGCATGAGCGGCTCCTCGTCGCCAATCCCCCAGCTTGGCTTGATCCGTTTGCCGATCGCATCTTGACCCGAAAAAAACTTCTGCACGAATTGCTCGTTCACGATCACGACCGGCAGCGACTTGAACTGGTCGGTCTCGGCGAAGCCACGGCCCTGCCGGACTGGAATATTCATCGTTTTGAAATAATCCGGGCCCACGATCCGCATGGGGCTGTCCGGCTGCTCTCCCTCCGGCATGGGACGTTCTTCGATGTCAAAAGAACTCACGTTGTTGCTGCCGCTGAGAGGAAGCGGCCAGACCGTGGTCACTGATTCGACGCCGGGAATTGTCCGGAGCCGCGGCATGAGCTGATCGAAAAACGAGATGATGTTTTCCGGGCGGGGATAAGCGGCTTTCGGAACCCCAATCCGGGCCGTGAAAAGACGCTCCGTGCGCATGCCGGTGTCGACGCGGCCGAGGCGGGTGAAGGTTTGAATCAACAGGCTCGCGCAAATGAGCAGGATCAACGCGAGCGCCACCTCCGTCATGACCAGGGCATTGCGCACGCGATGTTTTCCCTCGGCGCCGCCGGCGCCGCGAGTGCCGGATTTTAGCGCGGTGTTCAGATCGACATGGGATGCCTGCCAGGCGGGGACCAGGCCGAAAATGATGCCGGTCGCGAGTGAAAGCAGGAGGGTAAAACCCAAAACCGCTCCATCCAACTGAATGGCGCTGACACGCGGAATATTCTGCGGCACCGCCGCGACCAGGGCTTCCGTGCCCCATTGCGCGATGAGCAACCCGAGCAATCCGCCGAGCCCAGCCAGAAGGACGCTCTCCGTGAGCAACTGGCGAATGATCCGGCCGCGGCTGGCCCCCAGCGCCGCGCGCAGGGCAATCTCTTTGCCGCGGACCGACGCCCGCGCGAGCATGAGGTTGGCGACATTGGCGTTCGCGATGAGGAGCAGGCAGGCCACCGCACCAAACAAAACGTAAAGCGCGGTCCGGACGTCGCCCACCATTTCATCCCGGAGCGGATGCGAGCCGGCACCGAATTTGGTGTTCGTGTCCGGATACTTTTTTTCCAGCGCCCCGGCGATCGTGCGCAACTCCGTATTCGCCTGGGCCAAAGGGACGCCCGTTTTTACCCGGGCAATCCCTAGCAGGCTGTGGCTGCCGCGCGACTGCGTCAGGGGCTTGGTCCCGTCAGGCGTCGACGCATCCTCGGCCAGGGTGATGTAAAGCTCGATCGAATCGGTTTGGATCGGGAACTGGAATCCTGGCGGCATCACCCCGATGACCGTGTGAGGACGCCCATCCAGCATCAGGACGCGGCCGATCACATCCTCGGCGCGATTGAAATGGCTCTGCCAGAATGGGTAATTCAGAACAACTTTAAATCCGCCCGGGCCACCGCCCGCCTGCTCATCCGCGCGCGCAAACCCGCGGCCAAGCGCCGGCCGGATGCCAAGCACGTCGAAGAACTCGCCGCTCACCTTTTGTCCACGCACGCTTTGCGCGCCCTTTTCGTCCACCAGCGCGAGAGTGCGGTCGCGATAAATCGCCATGCTCGAAAAGCTGCGGTTCTGGTCGCGGAAATCGAAAAAATCCGCATAACTCAACGAGTAGAGTCTGGGCGGCGATAGGGTCTCGCTCAGGTCGATTCCGCCCATGGCGACGAGTTCTTCGGGCGCGGGAAATGGGAGCGGCTTCAAGAGCACGGCGTTGACCACGCTGAAGATGGCGGTGTTCGCGCCGATCCCGAGCGCGAGCGTGAGCACGGCGACGAGCGTAAAAGCGGGATTCTTGATCAGCTGCCGCAGGCCGTATCGGATGTCGTTTAGCATAAATTCTTCCTGTAGCGGCGGTCTATGACCGCCGAACCTCTAGGTACTTGCGGGCGCTGAGCGAAAGCGTTTCGGCGGTCATAGACCGCCGCTACAGAGGGGCCAAGAAATGGTGTCTTCATTCCGCGCGCAGGGCGATAATGGGATCAACGCGCGTGGCGCGTCGTGCGGGTAGCCATGCGGCCACGAAGGCGACAGCGGAAACGAGCAGGACGATCGAGACGAAGGTAACTGGATCGGACGCGCCAACACCGAAGAGCAGGCTGTTTAACAAGCGCGTGGCGGCGAAGGCACCGGCAACTCCAACGATCAAACTGATGCCGACAAGCATCATGGCCTGACCAACCACCAGGCGGAAGATGGAGCCCCTGCCAGCGCCCAGCGCGATGCGAATGCCGATTTCGCTGGTCCGTTGCGCCACGGAGTAAGCCATCACCCCGTAAATTCCGATGGCGGTAAGCAGCAGCGCGGTCCCGGCGAAGATCGAAAGCAACAGCGTGTTGAAACGCGCCCGGGCCAGAGAGCGCGAGATGTATTCGTCGAAGACCCGCACGCTCGTGAGCGGAATAGTTCCATCGAGCGCGGCCAGTTCTTTCCGCAAAGAATTGGTGAGCCCGCTTGGATCCGAAACATTCGTTCGAATCACGATCGACATGATGTTGAACGGAATTTGCGTTCGCGGGAGATACATCTCCGGCGAATCCTCGTTCCTCAGGGAAAGATGCTTCACGTTTCCGACGACCCCGACGATCTCACGCATTTTCTCTCCGCTATCATCTGCGGAGAAACCGGGCATGATCCGTTTGCCGACGACGTTCTGACCTGGAAAGAACTTCTGCGCGAACCGTTCGTTCACGATCACGACGGGAGTAGAGTCGAGCTGGTCGCGTTGATCGAAAACGCGCCCGGCACGGACGGGGATGCCCATGGTCGGGAAGTAATCGGTCGCGATGATGCGCACAGGCGCTCCGGGACGCTGACCTTCCGGCGCCGGACGTTCCTCGATGTCGAAGGAAGTCACCATGTTGCTCCCGCTCAAGGGGAGAGGCACGATCGTGCTGGCCGCTTCAACACCCGGAAGCGCGCGGATCCGCGACAGGAATTGGTCGAAGAATCCAATGACGTTTTCGTTTTTTGGATACGCCACGTCGGACAAGGCGACTCGCGCGGTAAGAAGGCGATCCGTGCGCAGACCTGGTTGGACGCGCCCGAGCCGGGCGAAGCTCTGGATCAGCAGCCCGGCCGAGATCAACAAGACCAGCGCGAGCGCCACTTCCGCCATGATGAGCGCGTTACGCACGCGTCCTTTGCCTTCCCCGCCGCCGCCGGTCCGCGAGCCAGATTTGAGCGAGCTATTGAGATCGACATGCGACGCCTGCCACGCCGGCACCAATCCGAAGATGATGCCGGTGGCGAGCGAGATAAGCAGGGTGAATCCGAGCACCGAGGCATCCAGTTGGATCGTGCTGATGCGCGGGATATTCTGCGGCACCGCCGTGATTAACGCTTCGGTTCCCCATTGAGCGATGAGCAGCCCGAACAGGCCGCCCAAACCTGAAAGCATCAAACTCTCGGTCAATAATTGCCGGATGATGCGGATGCGGCTGGCGCCCATTGCGGCGCGCAAGGCGATTTCCTTTCCGCGGGCAGAGGCACGGGCGAGGAGAAGATTCGCGACGTTGGCATTCGCGATCAGCAGCACGCACACGACCGCGCCAAACAAGACATAGAGTGCGATGCGCACGTCGCCGATCAAGTCTTCGCGCAATGGCTTGGAAGCGAAGCCGAAGTTGGTGTTGGTCTCGGGATATTGCTTCTCGAGCGCCGCGGCGATGGTGGAGAGATCAGCCTGGGCCTGTTCTATCGTCATGCCTGGTTTCAGCCGGGCGATGCCCTCGAGGCTGTGACTGCCGCGCTGCTGCGTGACCGGAGCGGAACCATCCTGGGTTGCGGCGAGATCGGCGAAAGTGATGTAGAGGTCGGTCGTATCGGTTCGGATCGGGAAGTTAAATCCCTCGGGCAGGACCCCGATGACGTTGTAGGCTCGGCGCTCCAGTTGAATGGTGCGCCCAATTACAGCCGGGTCGCCCCCATACTGTTTACGCCAGAAATTGTTCCCGAGGATGACCTTGAATCCTCCTGGTCCCCCGCCGGCCTGTTCATCCTCACGGGCGAAGGTGCGCCCAAGCGCCGGCTTGATTCCAAGCACGTCGAGAAGATCGGCGCTGGAGCGCACGGCGAGAAGGCTGGTGGCTTCGGCCTCGCCCGTGAGGGCGAGCGTGCGTTCGTGGAAAATGGCGATGTTCGCCAGCGTCCGGTTCTGCTCCCGGAAATCGAAATAGTCCGGATAAGAGAATGAGCCGAGCTCTCCACTGGGATTTTTCTCGCGGGTGTTGGTCATTCCGACCGCAATCAGCTGGTCCGGGTTTGGGAATGGCAGCGGCTTCAGGAGAACCGCGTTGACCACGCTGAAGATGGCGGTGTTCGCGCCGATCCCGAGCGCAAGCGTGAGCACGGCGACGATGGTGAACGCGGGATGTTTGATGAGCTGACGCAGGCCGTATCGGATGTCGTTTAACATAAAATTTTGGGTGTTGGATTTATTGTAGGGCGTTTCTCTGAAACGCCGTTCGAGGGCGGCGTCTGACACAGACGCCCTACAATTCGTAAACGATTCATTCGGTGCGCAACGCCTCCATTGGACTAACGAGACTGGCGCGCCGGGCAGGGATCAGACCCGCGAGGCCGGCGGTGAAGGCGAGCAGGAAACACGCGGCGCCATAGCTGAGAAGATCGTTGCCACTGATTCCGAAAAGCGACGCCTGCAGCACGCGAGACACAATTAGAGCGCCGCCAATCCCAAAGGCCAGACCCAGAGCGACCGCGCGCATGCCCTGCCCGAGCACGAGGCGGAGAACAGAACCGGGGGTCGCGCCCAGAGCCATGCGAATTCCAATCTCCCGCGTTCGTTGCGCCACGCCGTAGGCGACCGCCCCGTACGATCCCGCCGCCGAGAGCGAAAGCGCGACCAAGGAGAAAAATCCCAGCAGCCAACCGCGCAGACGCTGTTGCCAGAGCGAATTGGCCACCTCGTCGCCGAGGGAGACGAAATTAAAGACGCCTACCTCGGGCGCGACGACCGCGATCTCTTTCCGAAGCGCCGGAACCAGGCTGAGCGGCTTGATGCCTTCACGCACCCGCACCAGGAAATGCATCTGCTTCCAGGCGAGTTGCAGGCTGGGTTTGTAAAGATCCGGACCGGCCTCACCCCCGAGCGATTGATGACGCACATCCGCAACCACACCTACAATCACCATCCAGACCGGGTCAGGGCTGGCACTGGACCAGCCGGTCTCGGGCTTCCCGAGTTTCACGCGCTTGCCGACCGCATCTTCCGCCGGCCAGAGGCGCTTCTTCAAACTCTCACTGATCAGGCAAACGCGTGGCGCATCCAGTTTGTCGCGCTCGTCAAAAACCCGGCCTTGCAAGAGTGGAATCCGGACCGTCTGGAAATAGTCGGCGCTGACGGTCTGGAAGTTCGTGCGCGGGTTGCGGCTTTGCTCGCCGACTGACTGATGCTCGGCCGTTAACTCCGCGCGGTTCCAGGGCCGTTGGGGCACGAACGGCGGAATGTTGTTCGCTCCGACCGCTTCCACTCCCGGCATCTCGCTGATCAGATGGAGCAAACGCGAGAACCGGTCGACCCGCGCCTGGGCCGGTTCGGCGCTGTTGTAAGTCGGGTTCACTTCCATCATCAAAACGTTGCGCGCGTCGAACCCGGGATCGACTTCCTTTAGTTTGAGCATGCTGCGCAGGACCAGGCTGGCGCCCACCAGCAGGACGATCGAAACGGCCACCTGCGCCACGGTGAGGATCTCCCGCCAGCGTGCGCCGGCTCCGGTGCCGCCCATGTTGCCGCCCGCGGATTTCAACGATTGAGAAATGCGAACACGAGCGGCCTGCCACGCCGGCAGCGAACCGGCGAGCAAAGCGGTAATGCAGGAAACAACGACGGTGAAAATAAGAACGCTCGCGTTCAGATCGATCGTGATCCAGAACGGCAGCTCGATGGGAATCGACGTGGCGACGACGTCCACGAGCCAGAAAGCCAGGACGACGCCGGCCGCGCTTCCGACAAGGGCGAGCAACGCACTTTCCGTGAGGACCTGCCGCGCGAGTCGCCAACGGCTGGCGCCGAGCGCGGCCCGAACGGAGAGTTCGCGTTCGCGTGTCGAGGCGCGCGCCAGCAAAAGCTGGCCCACGTTCGCGCACGCGATCAGAAGCACACCGCCGCAGGAGGCAAGGAGGAGGATGAGCGAGAAACGCACGTCGCCGGCGAAGTGATCGCGCAATGGAATCACGGCAGCGCCGATCTCTTTGTTGGTGTCGGGATATTGCAACGCGAGGCGCTCGGCGATGAGCGCCATCTCGGCCTGCGCTTGTTGCGCCGTGGCGTCCGGCTTCAACCGGCCGATCGCCTGGTCCGCGCGCCACGAACGATCGTCGTTCATTCCGAAAAAGGAAGCCATCGGGACCCAGAGGTCGGTCTGGGAAGGGAAACGGAAACCGGCCGGCATCACGCCGACGATCGTGCGCGGAGTGCCGTCAAGACGAACATCCCGGCCGATGATGGAGGAGTTGCCGCCGAATGATCTTTTCCAAAGCCGCTCACTGATGAGCATGACTTTCGGCGCGCCTTTCTCGTCATCAGCGGCGGTGAGGTTGCGGCCCAACAGGGGCTGCACACCGAGGAGATTGAAAAGGTTCGCAGTCGTGAAGGTTGTTTTAAGCGTCTCGGTAGCTCCGCCGCTCGGCTCGAGATTTCCGGCCCAACGCAGATTGAAAAACGCCATGTCGGAAAAGATGCTGCTTTGCTTTTGCCAATCGACGAAATCGAGATAGTTCACTCCGAGATCGCTCCCGGAACGTGTGCTCCGCGATTGGAGCATGACCAATTTCTCCGGATCGGCGTAGGGCAGCGGCCGGAGGAGAAAGGCGTAGATCACCGCGAACATCGCGGTCGTGGCGCCGATCCCGAGTGCGAGGGCGAAAATTGCCGTGCCGCTAAAACTTGGCGATTTGATCAGTTGGCGAAAGGCGTATCGAAGGTCGGTCATATCTGCGGCGCGATTTCTCTGATTTGGGGAGCGCACGCGCCTCGCGTGCTGGTTTCGGCGCCCTCGCCGAAACGAACTTCTGGCAGGGCGACGCTCATCTCCAGGAAAGCAGAAAAAGTTCGCGATGGCGGAGGCGCCATCGCCAGCACGCGAGGCGCGTGCGCTCCCCAGAGAATCAATCTCGACGCTAATTTCATTCGGAGCGCAGCGCTTCGATCGGGTTCACTTTCGTGGCGCGGTTCGCCGGGAAATAGCAGGCCACGAGCGCGACCACGGCAAGCAGGACGGTGATCGTGGCGAGGGTGAATGGGTCGTACGCGCTGGTATTGAAGAGCATCGATCCCATCGCGCGGGACGCGGCGAGTGTCGCCAACAGCCCGATCACCAGGCCCAGCCCGATGAGCTTGCCACCCTGGGTAAGAACCAGACGGAGCACGTCCCGCTGCTGGGCCCCGAGCGCCATGCGAATGCCGAATTCGCCGGTGCGTTGCACGACGTTATAAGCCATCACGCCGTAAATGCCGACGGCGGCGATGACGAGCGCGATCGCCGAAAACACGCTCAGGAGCGTCATCGCAAACCGCTGACGCGCGATGCTGTCGGCCATGATCTCTTCCAGCGGACGAATAATCCCGACGGGCTGGTCCTTGTCGATCGCGTAAACGGCCGGGCGCAGCGCGCCAAGCAGCGCCGCGGATGAGCCAGTCGTGCGCACGACGAGATTGACGGATGTGAAGGGAACCTGCGCGAACGGCTCGTAGGATTGTGCGCTCGTCGCTTTGTCGACGCCGTATTGCTTGATGTCGGCCACGATGCCGACGATTTCGCGCCAGGTGTCGGGCCCGTTGGTGATGTTGATTCGTTTACCGATGGGATCCTCATTCGGAAAATGCTGGCGTGCCATCGTCTCGTTGATGATGGCGACGCGCGGCGCCTTGGCGTCATCCTGCGGAGTGAAAACGCGGCCGCGAATCAGGCGGATGCCCATCGCTTTGAAATAATCAGGCGTGACCGTGTAGTAATTGGTGCTGGGCAAATCGCTCGGCGCGATGGCGGGGCGGCCTTCGATGTTGAAACCGAGGACGTAGTCGCTCACGAGCGGCATGGAATGGGTCACTCCGGCCGCCAGGACACCGGGAAGAACTTTCACGCGCTCGAGCAGTGCGTCGGCAAAAGCCGTTTGCTGCTCGGGCATCGCGTATTTTTTCTGGGGCAACGAGAGCCGAAGGAGCGTGGCGTTCTCCGGGATGAAGCCTGGATCGACGTGAGTGAGCTGCATGAAACTGCGCGCAAGCAGACCGGCGCCGCCGAGGAGCATGAGGGCAAAAGTCACTTCGATCACGACAAGCGCACTGCGCATTCGGCCTCGCGCCCCGCCTTCGGTGGAGCCGCGCGTCCCCTGCTTCAGCGCCTCGTTCACATCCGCTCGCGCCGCGAGCCATGCGGGCGCGACGCCGAAGACCAGACCGGTAAGGATGCTAAGTGCGAGCGAGAAGATGAGCACGCCCGAGTCGAGGCGAATTTCGCTAATGCGCTCCAGGCTGGTGGGAGCAAGGGCGAGAAGCGCATCAAGCCCCCAGCGCGCCAGAATCAGACCGGCCACGCCGCCGCAAAGGGAAAGGACAACGCTCTCGGTCAGAAGCTGGCGGACGAGCCGGGCGCGGCTGGCACCGAGTGCCGCGCGAATGGAAATCTCGCGATGGCGCGCGGTGGCGCGCGCGAGAAGAAGATTGGCGAGATTCGCGCAGGCGATGAGCAACACGCAGCCGACCGCGCCGAGGAGCGTGTAGAGGACCGGCTTTACGTCTCGCACGAGGTAGTCCTGCATCGGCATCATGAAAATGCCCCAGCCCTTGTTCGAATCAGGGTATTGCTGCGCGAGCTGAGCCGCGAGGAGATCCAGTTCCGCCTTCGCCTGGGCGACGGTCACGCCGGGCCGGAGGCGGCCCGCGACGTTGATGTAGTGCGCGCCCCGAGCATCGCCGGCGGTTTCATCCGGCTTGAACGCCATCGGCATCCAGACATCGATTTTGCTCGTTAGGCCAAACCCAACCGGCGCCACCCCCACCACGGTGTACGGTTCGCCGTTGAGTTGAATCTCGCGCCCGACCGCATCGCCTTTGCCGCCGAAAACGCGTTGCCAGAAGGGATAACTCAACACAACCACGTGGTTTTTCCCGGGCGCGTCTTCCTCCGGGAGCAACAGGCGGCCGAGGAGCGGCTTCACCCCATAGGCATCGAAATAATGCGCGGTGGCTTTCACGCCGATGAGCCGCTGCGGTTCGCCTTCGCCGGTGAGATTTACGCCCGCGCCGGAGTAGGCCGCGAGATATTCGTAAGACTTCGTCTGCTTTTCCCAATCGAGGTAGTTCGGCGGCGAGACGGAAAATTCAGGGAATTGCGGCAGCTGCGTCTCGCGAATGACGACAATCCGGCCTGGCTCCGGATAGTCGAGCGGACGGAGCAGCACTGTATTAACGACGGAGAAAATCGCGCTGCACGCGCCGATGCCGAGCGCGAGGGTGAGGATGGCGACGATGGTGAAGCTCGGGGCTTTGACGAGCTGACGAAAAGCGTAACGAAGATCGGTCATCATGGAATTTTGATTTGGTTTTTATTCTGTGCGCAAGGCGGCCATCGGGCTGATCCGGGTGGCGCGGCGCGCAGGCAGCCACGTGGCCAGCAATCCCGCCAGCGCGAGGACGATCGGGGCAAGCGTGAACGCGAGCGGATCGAACGGGCTGACGTCGTAAAGCATGCTGCCGACAAGTTTCCCGGTCGCGATGGCGAAGAGCAATCCCAGCCCGATCCCGAAGGCGAGCATGGCAGCGCCTTCGCGCAGAATCATCCGTTGCACGGCGCCGCGCTGCGCGCCTAGGGCCATGCGGATCCCAATCTCACGGGTGCGCCGCGCGATTGAGTAAGCCTTTACGCCGTAGAGGCCGACCACGGAAAGGCCGAGCGCGAGTCCGCCAAAAACGGAAGACAAAGCTGCAGCCGCGCGGAGGAGCCAGATTTCGAAGTTGCCGTCAACATGCTGCGCGAAACTCTTGATCGAGAGGACGGGGAGCAAAGGATCCATGGCCTGCACGGTTCGACGCAACAGGTCGGGCGCAGTTGCTTCGTTCGCCGCGGTGAACGATCTCATCTTCACGAAGAAGAAAGCGCTGCTCTGAAAGCCGCGCGCGAAGGGCAGGTAGATCGCGCCGCCCGTTCGCTCCTCAAAGACCCGGTCGCGCGTCGCCGGGACGATCCCAATCACCTCCACGCTCTCCCACGGCTTGATGTCGCCCTCCGCGTGGATCGCTTCTCTCGAAGCGTCGCCGGCAAATTGCAGGCGCTGGCCGAGGGCATCTGCATCAGGCGAGAGTTTTTTCGCCAGCACTTCATCGATGATGGCCACGGCCGGACCGGCGGGTTGGGCCGCTTCGGCAGCGGTGAACGGGCGGCCGCGTAAGAGTGGGAGTCCGACCGTGTTAAAGTAATCTGCGCCGACGCGCGACCATTTCGCCTGGAACGTGAGTCCTGCCTCGGCGGCATCGGGAGACGATTGAATTCCGGCGCGCTGCACCTTCTTGCTCGCCGAGACCATTCCAAAAGGGACCGTCGCCGAAATGCTGGCGCGCTCGACGCCGGGCAGCGCGGCAAATCGCTCCTCCAGCGCGCGATAAAGCTCGCGCGACCGCGCCCGATCGAGACCGCCGAGGCTCGCATCCACTTCCACGAGAAAGCTCCCGTCCGTCTGCAATCCCGTCTCCACCGATCCAGCCTTACCGGCGCCGCGGATGAAGAGGAGCGCCGCGGTAAGCAAAGCAAGCGAGCAGGCAATCTGCACGGTGACGAGCGGATTGCGCGGCAGGAATCTCCAGCGGCGGCGGACAACGTCTTCGCCTGCATTCTCCTTCAAGTCGCTGAGGCTGGTCCCATTCGAAAGCTTGAGCGCCGGCCCGAGAGCGAATGCCAGCGTGGCCAGAACGCAAAAGCCCAGGGTGGCCGCGACCAGCACCAGATTCGGTCCGCCCTGCCAAACCACGTTGAATGGAAGCAACGAACTAACTGACGCGATGAGAACGTCGGACATCCAAACGCCAAGCAGGAGTCCCACCGCTCCACCGAACAAGGCGAGGAGAAGCCCTTCCGTTAAGAGCTGCCGCACGATCCTTCCCCGGCTGCCGCCCAAAGCCAGCCGGATCGCGATTTCCTTCCGACGCGCAACACCACGGGCCAACAGCATGGCAGCGAGATTGAGGCAGGCGATCACCAGAACCACGCCGGCCAGCGCCAGGAATAACGTTCCCACTGTGCCCAGCGCCGCCTCATCGTCAGAAGGGCTGGCGGAATTATCGAAACGAGGGATTGGCGCGGTCATAAACGTCTGATCCTTTTGTTCCACGGGAAATGCCTGCTCCAGGTTTGCGGCGAGTCCTTTCAAGGAAGGCTCGGCGGCCGCGGCGGTCAGGCCCGGCTTGAGACGGCCGGTCACCAGCAATTGCCGGCCGGCGCGATCTCCGAACGACCCGCGATCGCTGGCCCAGAAATCATTCGCGATCTGGCCATACATGCTGAGCGGCAGCCAAACTTCGGCGCCGAAAACGTGCATCGTGCCCGTAAATCCTTTCGGCATGATCCCGATGATCGTGAACCGGCTGCCGTTAATCACGATTTGCGACCCGAGCACCGCCGTGTCGCCTCCCAGTTTTCGCCAAAAGCTGTCGCTCACAATCGCAACGGCCGCGCTTCGGCCGGGCTGCTCTTCTTCCGGCAGAAAGGTGCGTCCCTGAACGGGAGCCACCCCGAGGACGGAGAAATAATTCGAAGAGACGATCGCGGCGAAGGTGCGGCGCGTTTCCCCTTTTTCACCGATGCCGACCATCGCGAGATTGTGCGCCATGGTGTCGGAGAAAACGGTGTTCTGCTCCTTGATGTCGCGATAGGTCGGGTACGAAAAGGAGCGGAAAGTCTTCGGGCTTTTCTTGTCCTGCGAATAAACCTGCACCAGCTCCCCCGGATTTGGATATCCGGGGGACTGGAAGAGCAGCGTGTGAACGAGACTGAAGACGGCGGTGTTGGCGCCGATGCCCAGCGCCAGCACGGCCACAGCGGCGACGGTGAAACCGGGCGCCTTTCGAAATTGCCGAAGCGCGAATTTAAGGTCGTTCATAATTGATGTGGGTGAATCGGGCCCTTTACCTATTCAGTTCGCAACGCGGCCATTGGACTGATCTTGGTGGCGCGGCGGGCGGGGAGCCACGTCGCGAGCAAGGCAGCAATCGCTAAAACGGCCGGTGCAATCGTAAACGCGAATGGATCAGTTGAGGTGACACCGAAGAGAATACTGCTCACGAGTTTCCCAGTTCCAAAGGCAAGAAGAAGTCCGAGCGCGAGACCGGCCGTAATCATCGCGATTCCTTCGCGCAGGATCATCCATTGCACCGTTTTGCCTTCCGCGCCCAGCGCCATCCGGATTCCAATCTCACGCGTCCGCCGTGCTACTGAATATGCCTTGATCCCGTAGAGACCGACCACCGAGAGCCCGAGCGCGAGGCCGCCAAAGACGGAGAACAGAGCTGCGCCCGCTTTGACCAACCAAAGCTGTGGATTGCGCGCCATGTGGCTGGCGAAGGTTCGGATCTCGAACACCGGCAGCACGGGATCGACGCTGCCCACGGTGCGGCGGAGGAGGTCGGCGGTGGCTGTTTCGTTACTCGCGGGAAGCGAGGCAAATCTCACGAAGAAGAAGACGTTGTTCTTGAAGCCCCGAGCAAAGGGCAGGTAAATCGCGCCCTGCGGCTGCTTGTCGAAGAGCCGATTCTTCACCGGCGGGACGATGCCGATGATCTCGATCGCTTCTCCGCGTTTGATTTCTCCGCTTTGCTTCGCCGCGTCAGCGGTCGGGATATCGAGGACCGGGAATTGCATTTGTTGCCCAAGCGCATCGCCATCCGGCCACAGTTTCTTAGCCAGGTCTTCATCGATGATAGCGACCGGCGGTCCGCCCGGTTGCGTCGCTTCTGCGTCGGTAAAGGCGCGACCGCGCAGCAACGGCAAACCGACTGTGGCGAAATAATCAGCTCCCACACTGTTCCACCAGGGTGAGAAGGTCAGGCCCTCCGCCGCGGTCGCCGGTTTCGCGCCCGGCGCAGCTCGAGTGCCGGCGCGTTGGACGTTCCTGCGGATGGAATTGTTGCCAAACGGCACCGTGGCGGAGACGCTCGCGTGTTCCACGCCGGGCAACGCCGCGAATTTGTCGTGCAGCGTCCGATACAAATCCTCCGCTCGTTTCTGATCGAACCCGCCCAGACTGGCATCGGTCTCAACCAGAAAAGTATTATTGGCATGCAAGCCGGATTCGATCGATGCCGCCTTCGTCGCACTGCGAATGAAGAGCATCGCGGCCGTAAGCAGCGCGAGCGAGAAAGCGATCTGCATGACGATGAGCGGATTGCGCGGGAGAAATCTCCAACGCCTCTGGCCCGCATCCTCGCCCGCTTGTTGTTTCAAATCTCCGAGGACGCTGGTGCGAGAGAGTTTGAGTGCGGGACCAAGGGCAAAGCCGAGCGTTCCCAGGACGCAGAACCCGAGCGTCGCGAGCAGGACCATGGGATTCGGATCGCCCAGCCAATCGACCTCCATCGGCGCGATTTCGCTGAAGGACGCGGCGAGCAGATCGACTGACCAGAGCCCAAAGATCAACCCACCGACGCCACCCAGGAGCGCGAGAACGAACCCTTCCGTGAGCAGTTGCCTAACGATACGTCCGCGACTTCCCCCAAGCGCAAGACGGATCGCGATCTCCTTCCTGCGTGCGGTGCCGCGGGCGAGCAACATGTTCGCCAGGTTCAAACAGGCCACGAGCAAAACCACTCCGGCCATGCCCGAGATCATCAATCCGATCGCGTAAATCGGTCCGGGGTCCGAGGGATCGGTGCTGTTCGAGAAACGATCGAGCGGCGCCGTCATGAAGGTCTGGTCTTTTTGTTCGACCGGGAACGCGGCTTCCAGGTTGGTGGCGAGGCTTTCTAGCGCGGGCTGCGCTGCCGCAGCCGTCATTCCCGGTTTGAGCCGGCCGATGACGATGAGATTGTCGCGGCCGCGATCCTCCAATGACGATTGAGTAGTGCTGCCGGGATCGTTCATGATCTGGTCGTAAACTCCGAGCGGCAGCCAGACTTCCGCCGAGAAGATGCTTTCCGTTTCGGTCAGCCCTTTTGGCATAATGCCGACGACGGTGAAGGCGCGGCCATTGATCAACAGCGTGTGACCGAGGAGCGACGGATCGCGCGAGTATTTCTTCCAGTAACGATGACTCACTATCGCGACCTGCCGAGCGCTACCTGGCTTTTCCTCCTCCGGCAAAAAGGACCGCCCGTAACTCGGCCGAACTCCCAGGACAGAAAAGTAATTCGAACTGACCAGATCGGCCTGCGCGCGGCGTGTATTTCCCTTTTCGCCCAATCCCACGATCGTTTCAGCATGCGCCATCAGACCGGAGAAGACGGCGTTGTGGTCGCGCACATCGCGGAATGTCGGGTATGAGAACGCGCGAAAACTCTTCGGATCTTTCTTATCCTGCGAAAAGAGCTGCACGATTTCCGCCGGATTCTTGTACGGCGGCGGCGAGAAGAGCATCGCGTTCACCAGGCTGAAGATCGCCGTGTTCACGCCAATGCCGAGCGCGAGCACAGCGACAGCAGCCGCGGTGAACCCCGGTGATTTCCAGAGCTGACGTAAAGCGAAACGGAAGTCGTTCATAATGTTCGATCCTGGAATGGGACGGCATACGCGCAAGCGTTTCCTCTGGGGAGCGCACGCGCCTCGCGTGCAGGTTCCGGCGCCCTCGCCGAAACGACTTTCTTGCAGCGTTCAACGCTCATATTCAGGAAAGCAGAACAAGTTCGCGATGGCGAAGGCGCCATCGCCAGCACGCGAGGCGCGTGCGCTCCCCAGGAAAGACCGCTGACAGCGCTTAAGACCTGGTTCATTCCGTGCGCAATGCTTCGATGGGATTGACCAGGCTGGCGCGGCGCGCTGGGATGAGACACGCCAGCAAGGCGACAAACGCGAGCGCAAGAGCGGTCGCACCGAGAAGAAAAGGATTGTGCGGCGAGACCTGATAAAGCTGCGCGGTGAGAAGCCGGCCGACCGCGAAGGTTGCGCCGAGTCCGGCAGCCAGGCCGAGCACGACCGGCATCATGCCCTGCTTCACCACCATCCGGAGCACGTCGATGGTCTGCGCACCCAGCGCCATGCGCACTCCGATTTCTCCAGTCCGTTGTTCGACCGTATAGGCCACGGCGCCGTAAATGCCGACGACCGCGAGTAACAACGCGATCGCCGCGAAGCCGCCAAGCAGCGTCATGGTCAGCCGTTGCTGACCAAGCGATTCCGCGATGACTGCGTCCAGGGTGTTGGGCTGAATGATCGGCAGCGCGCTGTCGATCTTGTTCAACGCCGCGCGCACGATCCCGGCCGTGGCTTCAGGCTTGGTGGCCGTCCGCGCCGTAACGACAACGAATGGAAAACTGCGTTGGGCCCAGGGCCGGTAGAATTCGATCTCATTTACCTCGGTCAGTCGCTGCGAACGGACATCGCCGACGATACCCACGACTTCAGCCGGCAACCCAGTCCCGTTGTCGGTGCCGAAGAAGATCTGCCGTCCGAGCGGACTCTCCGTGCCGAAGAGTTTGTGCGCGGTCGACCGGCTGACGATGACCACGAGCGGCTTGTCGAGTCCGTCGCGCTCATCGAAGTCGCGGCCTGCGAGCATCGGGATGCCCATGGTCTTGAAATAGTTCGGAGACACGCTTTGGGTCAGGCCGAGCGAACGCTGGTTAACCGGTAATTCCGTTCCGTCGGCGCGCGCATAGGGTGAAGAAGTGTTGGCTCCGGTGAGGGGAGCGCTCTGCGCCATCGCCACGGCCTCGATGCCGGGCGAGGAGTGCAGTTCAGTTAGGAGCCGCTCAACGAAGCGATTGCGCGCCGCGTTGTCGGGATACTGCGCTCCCGGCATTCCGATCGCACCCACCCAGACTCTTTCTGAGCGGAAACCGGCGTCCTGTCCGCTCAAACGCATGAAGCTGGAAATCAACATCGCGGCAGCCGCCAGGAGGACGACCGAAAGGCCGACTTGAGCTGCCACCAGACCGCGCCGGAAACGTTGTTGCCCGACGCTGCCGCTGACCGCGCGGCCTCCATCTTTCAGTCCATCGACGAGATCGGCGCGCGAGCTTTGCCAGGCGGGGTACAATCCCATGATCAGGCCGGTCGCAAGCGAGAGGGCCAGGGTGAACAACATCACCGGCCAATGCAGGCTCACGCCCGCTTCCAGGGGGATGTTGTTGCCGGCAAGCTTCGGCGCGAGGGAGATGGTCCAAAGAGCGAGACATAAACCGAGAATTCCAGCCAGCAGACTGACCAGCGTGCTCTCGATGACGAAGAGGCGCACAATCCCGTGGCGCGACGCGCCCAGCGCCATGCGCAAGGCAATTTCCCGCCGGCGGCTGGTAAAGCGCACCAGGAGAAGGTTCGCGACATTGCTGCACGCGATCAGCAACACGGCTGCGACCGCCGCGAGCAAGGTCAGGAACGCCGGTCGAAGATCGCCGGTCACGTCTTCGTTGGCGGAGACCAAAACGGAGGCCCAGGTGTTATCGGCCGTGTCGGGGCGCTGTTCCTTGTAACCTTGTTGCAGCGCCGGCATCGCGGCTTGCGCTTGCTTCATCGTCACGCCGGGTTTCAAACGCCCTATTACGCGCATGAAACTCACTCCGCGCATCAGGCGTTCCTGGGTCAAACCCTGGAGCTCGAACGGTTTCACGGTGAAGACCTCGGAGTTCGGCCCGAACCAGGCGAGCGGCATATTGGGAATCACACCGACGATCGTGGTCGGGACGCCGTTGAGCATCACGCTGTGTCCGAGCACCATCGGATCGGAGTTGAGGCGATTACGCCAAAAGTTTTCCGTCACCAGCGCGACGTCCGCCTTCATTTCTTCCTGAGGCAGGAAATTGCGGCCGAGGATCGGTCTCACGCCGAGCGTCTCGAAATAGTTGGCGGTGACATTGGCGCCGAAAAGCTGCACCGGTTCGCCCATGCCGGTCAGGATGTAGCCGTTGCCGGCATCGGCCGCGGTCGCGCTGAAGACGGTTTGCCCGTCGCGGTAATGCCAGTAGCGCGGCACCGAGAATGGCAACTCATCGAGATTGCGCTCCTTCGCCTCACCGTAAAGACGGACAATGCTTTCCGGCTGGGAGAAAGGCAGCCCGCGCAGAAACAGGTCGTTGACGAGACTGAAGATCGCGGTGTTGACCCCAATCCCGAGCGCGAGCGTCAGGATGGCGAGCGTGCTGAAACCGGGAGACTTAAGCAGTTGGCGGATGGCGAAGCGGAGATCGATCATGGGAATTTGAGATTTTAGAATTGCGACTTGCGACTAGAAAAACTCAGTCAGCTCTCAATGCGACAATCGGATCGACGCCACTGGCGCGGCGGGCAGGCAACCAGCAGGCGATAAACGCGACGGACAAGAGCGCGATCGACAAGATCAGGAACGTAAGCGGGTCAGTCGCACTAACGCCGTAGAGCAGCGTGACCATCAAGCGCGTCAGGCCGATGGATGCAGCGATGCCGAAAACGATGCCGGCGGCGACCAGGGCCATGCCTTGTCGCAGGATGAGGCGCAAGACGTCGCTCCGCTGCGCTCCGAGCGCGATGCGGATGCCGAGCTCGCGCGTGCGTTGCGCAACCGAATACGAGATGACGCCATACAATCCGATCGCGGCGAGGAGAAGCGCAGTGCCGGCGAAGATGGTCAGGAGCAGCATCGTAAATTTCTTCTGGAGCAACGAGCGCGCGATGATGTCATTCATCGAACGCGGATTGCCGAGCGGCACCGATTTGTTCACGCTCCAGACGGCTTCCTGCACCGAGGGCAGGATCGTGAGCGGATTCCCGGGCGCGGTGCGGGCGGCAATGAAAAGCGAAGGCCACAGGCCTTGCCCAAGCGGCTGATAAAGTTCAGGACGTGGCGCGGTCTCGAGAGCAAGATGCCGGACATTGCCCACCACACCCACGACCTGAAGCTTTTCGTCTTTCGGACCGTAATTTTCGATGTACTGCCCGATCGGATCTTCGCCTGGGAAAATTTCCTTTGCCGCGGCTTCATTGATAATGGCGACCAGCAGCGAGCCTTTGACGTCGTGCTCCGTGAAACTTCGGCCGCGCAGATGGGGGATTCCCATGGTTGGAAAATAATCCGGCGTGGCGACGCGGACATCGGCTCGATCTTCCTTCGTGCTGCCGGGGCGGTTGAAAGTGCGCGTGCTGTTTCCGCCAGAGAACGGCAGCCGGCTGATCGCCGCGACACGTTCCACACCCGGCACGCGCGTCAGACGCTGAACGATCTGCTGGTAAAATTGGATCTGGCGGTCTTCGTCCGCCGTGGCCGACGCGCCAATACTAAATATGAGGAGGCGGCTGTGATCAAAACCGGGGTCGACCTTCGTCAGGTTCGCGAAGCTCTTGATCATCAAGCCCGCCCCGATCAGCAGGATCAGAGACAAGCCTACTTCGGTGGCGATCAAAAAGCCGCGACGCCGGCTGCCGCCGCCGGTGCTGCCGCGCTCGCCCTGTTTTAATGACTCGGCCGGACTGGCGGAGGAAGAAGTAATGGCGGGAACAAGCCCGAAGAAAATGCCGGTGATGACGGATATTCCGAGGCTGAACGCGAGGACCTGGCCATTGAGCCCAATCTCTTTGAAATTCTGCAAACCGGGCGGCGCCATCGCCATGAGCAACGGAATCGCCCAGGCGGCCAGGACCGCGCCCAGTGTTCCGCCGATCAGAGCCAGCAGAACGCTTTCGGTGAGCAGTTGCCGGATGAGCCGGTAACGGCTCGCGCCCATCGCCGCGCGGATTGAGATCTCGCGATTGCGCGTCGCGGCGCGCGCGAGCAAGAGATTGGCGACGTTGGCGCAGCCGATGAAAAGCAAAAAACCGACGGCGGCAAAAAGGAGGAGCAGGACTGGTCTGACGCCACCCACCACTTCTTCATGCAAGGGCGTGACGCGCACGCCGACGTCTCGATTGTCGACCGGATATTGATTCTCCAGGCGGCGGCTGATCGCATCCATCCCGGCGCGCGCCTTCGCGAGAGTGACACCCGGTTTCAATCGGCCAAAGACATCGAGATAATTACTTCCCCGGACCGGTCGCGGATCGACATTTGGCCGGATCGAATTGGTCGGCACGCCGAAAGCCGAAGGAACCCAAAGCTCGCCGTAACCGTCCGGCACAAAATTTGGCGGCATCACGCCAACGACGGTGTGCGGTTCGTCGTTGAGAGAAATTTCCCGGCCGATGATGCCACGATCGGAGGCGAACCGGCGCGTCCACAATTCGGAGCTGAGGACCACGACACGGTTGTGCCCGGGTTGTTCGTCGGAAGGAAGCAACGTGCGGCCGAGGATGGGCGACACCCCAAAGAGGGGAAACAAACTGGAAGTGGCCATCGTGCCCCGGACGCTCTCGGGGCGATCGCCGGCAGTGAGGTTGAATCGTTCGCCGCGCGCGGCGGCCATGCGGGAGAAGACGTCGTTCTGCGCCGCGTAATCGAGGTAATTCGCAGGCCCGTTCGCGCCCCCCGGCTCGCCCGTGCTCCGCGTCGTCGGATGAAGCACCATGATGTTTTCCGAATCCGGATACGGCAATGGACGAAGCAGCACTCCGTCGATGACGCTGAAGATCGCAGTGGAGCTAGCGATGCCGAGCGCGAGCGTGATGAGTGCGGCGAAGGTGAAGCCCGGATTTTTGAGCAGCATCCGCAGTCCGTAGCGAAGATCGGAGAGAAGCGTGTTCATATTATTCAGCGCGGAGAGTCACGATCGGATCCACCCGCGAGGCGCGCCGGGCGGGAATCCAACAGGCGAGCATGGCGGCGACCGCAAGGAGCAGGCTGACGATCACGTACATCGCCGGATCGATGGCCTTCACTTCGAAGAGAAAACTTCCGAGGACGCGTGACAAAGCGAGTGCGCCAGCTAGTCCGATCACTAATCCGAGGCTAAGCAATCGCACGCCCTGACCCAGAATAAGCGTGTGAATGTGAGACCGCGTCGCTCCGAGGGCCAGGCGCACCCCGATTTCCCGCAGGCGCCGCAGCGCGCTAAATGCCAGCACGCCATACAAGCCAACCATGGAAAGCGTGAGCGCCAGTCCCGCAAAGATGATCAGGAGAAAACTCATGAACCTCGAATGGGCCCAGGTCTCCTGGACGCGTGAGAACATGCCGCGAACATCGGAAACGGGTTGCGCGGGATCGACTGAAGCCACCGTCTCCCGCAGCGTTCTTTCGAGCGAGCCGGCCGGCATGTCGGAGCGAACCAGCAGCGTGTAAGAGCTTCGTTCCACCTGCCTTTGCGGGAAGTAAACCACCGGAAGCGTGCCGATGTCGTCGTAGGCCCGGGCCTTCATTCGTCCCACCACGCCGACGATTTCCCACATCCGGTTTTCGCCCGAATCACTGGGATCCATCCGAAGCCGCTGGCCGATCGGATTTTCGCCGGGGAAAATTTTGTCCGCGAGAAGCTGATCGATCACGATCACGGGCGGCGAGGTGGAGGTATCGCGTTCGTTAAAGGCGCGTCCCTGGCGGAGTGAGGCCCCGATCGTGGAGAAAAAGGTCGGCGTCACGATCTCGGTGTCGGCGGAAAGTTGCTGGTCCGGCGGCGGCTCGGGAGCGCCTTCCCGAAGATATCCCGTTTGCCAGCGAGAGCTGAGCGAACCCCAGACGAAAGGCGGACTGGAATCGAGCGCCGCGTCGGTGACACCGGGCAAGACCCGAACTTTCTCGAGCACCTTGTCGGAAAACTCGGCGACCTTGTCGGGCGTCGTATAAACCCGGTAATTCAAGTCGAGACGCGCCGTAATTAGTCCGTGCGGGTCGAACCCAAGAGAGAGAGCTTGCACCCGGGCGAAGCTTTTCAGGACGAGGCCCGCCGAGACCAACAACACGAGCGTCAGTGCGATCTCGCCCACCACCAGCCAATTCCGGGTTCGACGGGCGCCTAACGAATCTGAGCTTCCATGTGCCCCCGATTTCAGCGCGAGTCCAATATCTGCGTTGGCGGAGAGCCGCGCGGGCCAGAGTCCAAAGAGAAAGTTCGTGAGGAGGGCCAGGCCCAACGTAAAGCCGAGCACGCGCGCATCCAGAGTGACGTCCTGCAAACGCGGCACTCCGGCCGGACTGAGCGCAACAATGGCGTCGCGTCCCCAGAACGCGAACAGGAATCCGAGAGCGCCACCGAGCAGCGCGATGAGCATGCTCTCGATCAGCAGTTGGCGAATGATCTGGCCCCGGTCCGCGCCCAGGGCCGATCGCACCGCGAATTCACGGGCCCGGCCGGCGCCGCGCACCGCAAGCAGGTTTGCGAGATTTGCGCACGCGATGAGCAGGACCAACGCGACTGCGCCCAGCAGCAGCGCCAGATTTTTCTTGTAGGGGCCGACCTGACTGTCGAGGAGCAACTTGACGTTCGCGCCGATCCCCGCGTTCTCGGCGTAGTATCGTTTCTCGAGGCCCGCGGCGATCGACTTTATCTGTTTTTGCGCCTGTTCGATGGTGACTCCCGGTTTCAGTTTGCCCCAGGCGAAAAGCCCTGGATGCATCTGGCGGGCCCATGCGTTCCCGGGGACTCGGCGCATGAGCGGCAGCCAGACATCGACGCCGCTCGGTGATGTCATTTCCGGCGGCATCACGCCGATCACGGTGAAGAGCTGATTATGCAGATTGATGTCGCGTCCGAGCACGGCGGGATCGCGGTCAAACGCGCGCTGCCAAAGCCCGTCGCTAATTACCGCCAGCCGATTTCCGCCCGGCTTATCTTCCTCTTCGGTAAAGGTGCGGCCGATCTGTGGATTCAATCCAATGGCCTTGAAAAACGGGGCCGTGACCTGGAACCCGGACACCTGCTCCGGACCCCGGCCTTCGATGCCGCTGAGGTTGAACGACTCCGTCCGTCCGATGGCCAGGGCCTCGAAAACCGTGCTCTCGGTTTTCCAATCCAGGAAATTGGGCCACGAGATCGCGATCTCCGGCTGCGAGGGGGCCGATTCGCTCAGCGTGACGATGCGGTCCGCGTCCGGATAGGGCAGCGGACGGAGCAGCACGGCGTTGATCACGCTAAAGATCGCGGTGTTCGCGCCAATGCCGAGCGCGAGCGTGAGCACGGCGATAAAGGTGAACCCAGGCGATTTGCGGAGCTGGCGAAGGGCGTAACGAAGATCAGTGATCATAGGTAAATCCCAAGTTCCAAATCCCAAACCCCAGGGAAACTCCAACCTCCAAAATCCCAAACAGAACCAAGGCGCGTTGGAGCCTGGTCTTCGGGATTTCCTTGGAGCTTGGGGTTTGGGATTTGGGTTTTCATTTCAGTCGGCTCGGAGCGCGACCATTGGATCGACTTTCGTGGCGCGGCGCGCCGGGATGAGACACGCAATCAATGACACCGCGCCCATGACGAGCGCGGTAACGAGTAGAGTGGCAAGGTGCAGCGTCGGCACGCCGAAGAGGACGCTTTGCATCGCTCTTCCGGCCAGCCAGGCACCGATCAAACCGAGAAGCGTTCCGGCAGCGAGGAGGCGCAGGCCTAACGAAAGGAATTGCGACCCGATCTGGCCCCTTTGCGCGCCGAGCGCCATGCGAATGCCGATCTCGCGCGTCCGTTGCGCGACCGAGTAACTGAGAACGCCGTAAGTTCCAATGGCTGCCAGGAGCAGCGCCACGCCGGCGAAAATCCCGGCGAGCAGCGCCGGTGATCGGCGCACGACGAGACTCTCCGCGAGGCGCGTATCCATGGAGCGGAGGTCATCGATCGCCAGCTCCGGATCGGTCGCGCGCACCAGCTTGCGCAGCGTGTCGGCAAACGCTTCCGGGCGCTGGCTCGTGCGCGTGACGACGAAGATGTTGCCGGCGTCGCGATCGATGAAAGGGAAGTAAACCGCACCCTGCCCCTGCGGTTCCGTGAGATCAGCTTGTTTTACCGCGCCGACAATGCCGACAATGGTGGACAGTTTCGCCTCGTCGGAATCGCCGCCTTGAAACACGCGTTGACCGAGCGCGCCGCCCCTGGGCCAGTAACGCCGGGCGAAGTCTTCGTCCACCACACAGACCCGTTCCGTGCGTTGAGAATCCGCTGAGGTAAGGAACCGTCCTTCGCGTAACGGAATGCCGAGAGCCGAGAAGTAATCGCCGGCTATGCCATAGGAATAATGACCATGCAGTGATTCACCCGACTGCGGCACGTAGCCCCTTGGTGTGATCGCGGTTTTGCCGTTATCTCCGCTGAGCGGCACGTTCGTGATCGTTCCGGCCGCCGTGACACCGGGTTGCTGAGAGATTGCTTCCAGCAAGCGATCGAGGACGAACGCGCGTTGGGGCGATTCGTCCGGATACTTTGCGAACGGAAGCGTGAACTGGCCGGTGAGAACGTGATCGGCGCGAAAGCCGGGAGAAACGGCCATGACCTTTTTCAGGCTCAGCCCAAGCAGCGCCGCCCCCGCGAGCAAAACAAATGCGAGCGCGATCTGCGCGACGATGAAGCCGTGCCGAAGGCGTTGAGTGGCGCGACTGATCGTGCCTGTGCGCGACTCGGATTGCAGCGCATTCGCGAGATGGCTGCTGAGATTGAACCAGGCGATCGGCCCCGCGATGACGACTCCGAGAACCACAGCACCAACGAGACCGATTGACGCCAGCCAGCCATCGAATGCGATGTGCGCACCGAGCGGCAAACGATCCGCGCCGAGAATTTCGAGCAGCTGAATTCCCCAGCCGCCCACCGCCAGGCCGAGCACTCCGCCGACCAGGGTGAGCAGAACCGTTTCCGTCATCACCTGGGTCACCACATGCCGGCGGCTTGCGCCCATCGATTGGCGGATCGCCATTTCTTTCGCGCGCCCGCTCGCGCGGATCAGGAGCAGGTTCACCAGGTTGACCCCGCCGATGAGCAGGAGGAAAAACACGCCGCCTTGCATCAACCAGAGGGTCGGACGGATGGAGCGCACGTGATCCGCATGGAGCGCAAGCACCGGAGAGTGGAAGCCGGCCTCGGCCATCATTTTCGCTTCGGGATTATCCTTCTCGACGGCGGCATTATGCGCGTTGATCTGCGCTTGCGCGTCGGCGATCGTCGCGCCCGGGCTCAGCCGCGCGATCATGTGCGTGCCGCCGCCGCCGGAATGGCGCTGCGTCGGCGTGCGCTGGTCCATCCGTGACGTGAGCGGCAGGAAAAGGCGCGCTTCCGAGGAGAGGAAGCGAAAATCAGGAGGCAACACGCCGACGATTCTTCTTGGCACTCCGTTCACGCGGATTTCCCGGCCGAGGACGTTTGGATCGGAATTAAGGCGCTGGCGCCAGTAGGCGTCGGTCAGGATGGCAACGCCGTGGTTCTCAATCGGAGTTACCGTTTCCAACTCGTTGAAGCGGCGACCCATCACTGGCCCGACCCCAAGCGTTATGAAAAATTCCGGCGTGACGCGCATGACCTCTTCCTGCTGAGTCGCACCGGTTTCGCCGACGACTTCGCTGCCGTAACGAAAGATGGAAACGATCGAGAACGCAGGGATGTTGCCGCGCCGCTCGTAATAATTGGTGATCGACGAGCCGTCGTTCTCGACGCCGGCTTTCGGATAGGTGTTGAAGATCGTGACAAGCCGATCGGGTTGCGGAAAGGGAAGCGGCCGGAGCAGGATGGAATCGATCACCGCGAAGATGGCGAGGTTCGCTCCCAGGCAAATCGCAATCGTGGCCAACGCCGTGAGCGTGAAAGCCGGATCTTTGCGAAGTTGGCGAAAAGCGTAGCGCAGGTTGTTCATGCCGTTTTCTGTCTCATTCCGCGCGGAGCGCAATTATTGGATCGACGCGCGCGGCGCGGCGCGCCGGCAGCAGAGTCGCGGTGAGCGCCACGATGCCGAGCAGGAACGCGACGCCGCCGTAGATCCAGGGATCAGCCGCGGTGACCGCGAAAAGCATGCTTTCGAGGAACCGACTCGCGCCGAGCGATGCGAGTATGCCGAGCGCGAGACCAAGACTGCTGAGACGTGCGCCTTCGGTTCCGATCAGGCGGACGATCTGGGAACGTCGCGCGCCGAGGGCCATGCGAATACCTATTTCGCGCGTGCGCTGCGCGACAGAGAAGGCGATGACGCTGTACAAGCCGACAAGACTAAGCGCCGCGGCCACCACCGAGAGCGTCGCGAACAAGGTGGTCTGGAGACGTTGACGCGCGACGCTTTCCCCGCCGAGATCCGAAAGCATCTGCACACCATGCAGCGGCAGCGCCGGATCCAGCTCGCGCACAACGGCCCGGATGCTGGGGAGGAGTCGCTCGCTCGGAATGTGGGCGCGCAGCATGACGGTCATCTGCGGCTGAATCACTCGATAGGCCGAGAAGAAGAACGCGGGGGTGGGCGCCAGGTCGGGCGTGCGGTGGCGGAAGTCCGCAACGACACCAATGATCGTGTTCTCTGACGTCCCCGAGCCGAGTCGGACTCGTTTGCCGACGGGATTTTCGTCACCCCATACGGTGCGGGCGAGGGTCTCGTTGATCATGATGACGCGGGGCGCATCGGGGTTGTCAGCGGGAGTGAAAGTCCGCCCGACCCGCAAAGGCACGCGCAGCGCCTCGAAGTAATCGCCGGAAACCATGCGCCAGTCGCACTGAACGGCTTGCGCGGGTGCGAGGCGCGATGGCTCAACGGGCGTCAGATCGAGACTCGTATTCGAGGAACTAAACGGCGGCGCGCTGGTGAGTCCGACGCGTTCGATGCCTGGCAGCGCGGCGATGCGCGGAAGGAGCCTTGCGTAGAGACTCGGATCCTGGCTCACCGGCGAGAGCCGGAACGTGAGGACATTCGTCGCGTCGAACCCGAGATCCTGCCGGACCAGTCGATCGAAGCTGCGCGCGAGCAGACCGCCACCAATCAGCAGAACGACGGAAAGGCCGATCTGGGCAATCACCAGCGCGTCGCGCATCCGCGAGCGGCTCGTTGTAACGGAGTGGCCGCTCGCCTTTAGTGAATTCTGCACGTCCACTCGCACGGTTTGAAAAATCGGCGCCAGGCCTGCCAGTGCGCCGGTCACGAGGGCGAGGAAAGCGGCGAAGGTGGCAACGCGCGCATCCACTGCGAGTTGGGCCGCGCGCGGCAGCTGCGCGGGATCCAACGCTCGCAGAAGATCGACCGTCCACGTCGCGAGCAAGAACCCGCCAAGGCCGCCGAGCACCGCAAGAAGCAGGCTATCGGTCAGGAGATGACGCGCGAGCCGGACGCGATCGCCGCCGAGCGCCATTCGGATCGCGAACTCTCGCGTGCGGCTGTAAGCGCGTCCGAGCAGCAGGTTCGATACGTTGGCGCAGGCGATGAAGAGCAACAGGGTCGCGCCACCCAGCAAAACCCACAAGGCACGGCGGACCGATGGACTCACAATCGAGTCGCCGAACGGATCGAGCCGCACACTCCAGTCGCGATTGCTTTCCGGAAATTGCTGCGCGAGCTGGATGGCGATCGCGCGCAGCTCCGCTTCGGCCTGCCCGGGCGAGACACCGTCTCGCAACCGACCGACGACAAACATTTCTTTATTGCCGCGCCCCTCACGTGCGAGATCCGCCCCGAGCGGCGCAAACGCGTCAACCGCCGAATCGAGCGCGAACTCCGCCGGCGCGATGCCGACAATCTCGTGAGGTTCGCCATCGATGCTGACGACGCGGCCGATCACGTCGAGGTCGCCGCCGAAGATCCGGTGCCAGGTATGCTGCGCCAGAATCACAACGCGGTTGTGGCCCGGCCGATCTTCCTCGGCGTTGAAGGCACGACCGAGCAGCGGCCGATACCCCATCATCGGCCAGAAGTCGGCCGTCGCGTATTGCACCAGCAGATGCGCAGGTTCACCGGCTTCGCTGAGATTCGCGCTCCCGGTCTTGGTCGCGGCCAAACCAGCCCAACTCTGGCTGCGCTCGCGCCAGTCGATGAAGTTTGGCACTGAGACGGAGAACTGGGCAATGTCGCGCGCCGCGTTGGTTTCCGAGATCTGGTAGAGCCGGTCCGCGCGTGGGAACGGCAGCGGTTCCAACAGGACGGAGTTGATAACGCTGAAAATCGTCGTGCTCGCGCCGATTCCGAGCGCGAGCGTGACAACGGCGGTGAGAGTAAACCCGGGCGATTTCCGGAGCTGGCGAAGCGCGAAACGAAGATCGTTCATGCTCGTCTCCAGTCAGATCATCGTGCCGCCACTTCCGCTCCTGCGGGCTTGATCGAGATGCTGCCCGCGCCGGAACGCAACAGAAGCGATTTCCCTCCGCCGTTGATTTGGCCTTTCATCGAATCGCGGTCCGTCCGGGTGCCGACGAACGGCAGATCGCTCGTCACTCTTCCGGAACTCGTCTCCGCTTCAATGTTCAGTCCCGCGTCGGGAGGAACTGTCACCTCGATGCTGCCGGCGGAAGTCTCCAGATCGACGTCACCAGGGACCGGCGAGCGCAACCGCGCGGTAATCGATCCGCCCGAGGTGCGACCCGTTATTTTCCCATTGATGTTGTGAAAGGCGAGCCGGCCTCCGCTGGTCTCCACTTTGGTGTCGCCGTCGAAATTCCGCACGACGATCGCTCCGCCCGAAGTGCGCGCCTCGAGCGTGCCGCTGCCATCGATCGCTTCAATCCGGCCCCCACTCGTATCCACCTTCACTGCGCCTTCGCAGCCGTTAAGTTCGATGCTCCCGCCGCTGGTCGTCGCCCCGGTCGGTCCGCGCAGACGGCTGAATTTCAATTTACCGCCGCTGGTGTCCGCGCTCATCGTCCCAGTCAGCTCGGCGCCGATGATCGTGCCGCCACCGGTCCGCAGCTCGGAATTGAAACTCTTTGGGACGTGGACGGTGTAGCGCGCGTCCATGTTGCAGCGCCCCGACCAATTCCAATTGCGGTCCTTATTCTGGCGTCTGGCGCGGATCGTTACCGTATTCCCGTCTTTGCTCACGGTCACCGGCGCCGCGGCGAGGTATTCCTTTTCTCGCGCTTCGTCGTTCGAATCGATTTTTCGATAGGCCTTCACGACCACCTTGTCATCCGAGCCGGCCGAGACGTCGATCGTTCCAAAATCGACATCGACGATGATCCTGCCGCCAGGCGCGGCATCGAGTTGCTGGTTAATGTTTTCCTCGGACAACGCGAAAGCGCTAGTCGTCGCGACGAGGAGTAGAAGGAGTGGGCGAATGATCATGGTTGAGGTCCGTTGGGTTGGAAGATGCGGCGATTACAATTTCGGTTCGATGGATGCGCGCGGATGAAGCTCATCGAGAGACTTCCAAGGCACCCCTTTGCATGGGTCATGCCACGAGCTGAGGCGTTTCATAAATTGCTCATTTAGAGTCTGTTATACGTTGCACACCAACCGCCACCGCAAGGTTATTGTCCCGTCGTCGGGATTTTCCTGTCCCATTTTCGAAACCGGTTTTCGCCAATGGATATCCTAGCCGATCTTGTCGGCCGTACTGGGGCGCGAGACGAAGAACGCTTAGACTTCCAACCGATAACCGAGCGTGTGGACGGTGAGCAGATGACGCGGTTCGCCGGGAACGTCTTCGATCTTTTGCCGGAGCTTCACGATCAACTGATCGAGAGTTCGCGTGGTGCCGTAGTAGTCGACGCCCCAGACTTCGTTCAGGAGCGCTTCGCGCGAAACGGCATTGCCGCGTTCGCGAAATAGAACGGCCAGCACTTTCAGCTCGCGGGGGGTGAGCTCGATGGCTTTGTTGCCGCGCTTTCCGCGCAACGATTTGCAATCGACCCGGACTTTGCCGAACACGATCTCCATTGGCAGATCGCTCGCCGCTCCGCCGGCCTGGGCCCGCCGCAGAAGAGCCTGCACCCGTGCGAGCAGCTCACGGAGACTGAATGGCTTGGTCACGTAATCGTCCGCGCCCAGCTCCAGGCCGACCACCTTGTCGATCTCCTGGCCTTTCGCCGAGAGCATGAGAATCGGGACGCGGTTTTTCGCGGCGCGAAGTTCGCGGCACAAATCGAACCCGCTTTTCCCGGGCAACATGATGTCGAGGATGACGAGATCGGGTTTGTGTTGTTTAACCAGCGGCCCGGCCTGCGCGCCATCACGGCACTCCGTGACGTCGTAGCCTTCCGCGCGCAGAGCGTCGCACAGTCCCAGCCGGATGTGCGCATCATCCTCGACCACCAGCAGCCTCTTCTTCATCCTAGTCTCCGCTTCGTGCTCGTGCTCATGCTCGTGCTCGTGCTCGATCAGCCGTGTTTGTCGTCAACGGAAGCCGCAGGGTCACGTTGCTCCCGCCGCCTTCGCGCGCCTGATAGGTGATCTCGCCGCCGTGTTCCTTCGCCAAACGCTGCGCAAGCGTGAGCCCGAGCCCGGAGCCCTGGATCCCGCTCGCGAGGGAATCGTGCGCGCGATAAAACGCCTCGAAGATTTTCGCTTCTTCGCCCGGTGGCACTCCGGAACCGCGGTCGAGCACGCTGACATGAACCGAATCTTCCGTCAGGTAACTGTGCATCTCGACCTCTTTCCGGTCGGTGCTGTACTTCTCGGCGTTCGACAGGAGGTTAACCAGGATCTGCGCGAGTGCGTCGTCATCGCCCCGCACTGGGTAGGGCGGCGGCGCGGCCTGCCAGCGGGTGGTGAATCCCTGTTCGCGCAAATGCAGCTCATGCCCTTCCCAGGTTCGGGCAATCACCTGGTGCAAATCGACCGGATGGAAATCGTAACGCTTCTGCTTCCGTTCCAGCCGCGCGAAATCGAGCACGTTGTTGATCAGGCGGGTGAGCCGTTCCGCTTCCGCGACAATGATTCGCAAGTATTGAGGACGTTTCTCCTCGGTCGCGCTCCCGCTTTGCATCATCTCGGCGAACATTCGGATCGAAGTGAGCGGCGTCTTGAGCTCGTGCGAAACGTTGGAAACGAAATCCGTTTTCTTTTGCGCGAGCGCCATCTGGCGGCGCGCGTCCGCGAAAACGGCCCAGCCGCCAAAGACGATCGCCGCCAGCGCGGCCGCGATCAAAAGCAGAAGATTACGGCGAACGCTGCGCGCATTTTCCTGCAATTGTTGCGGGCGCATGAGATAGAGCGCCGCTTCCCAATGCGGCAATGCTTCGCCGATTTCCGAAGCGACGAACGGCCGCTTCCAATCGCGCCCCTTTTCGCCCGCCGGCTGAGTGGCGATCGGGCGGCCTTTGTCGTTCAACAAGGCGAGCGCGTAATCGGGAGAAGCGTTTTCCGGGAGAACATCGCGCCAGAGATCGGTCAACGCCTCGACGCTGACGAGACAACCGAAGATCATGCCCGCCGCGGCGGGCGGCTTCAGCCAAAAGACGATCTCGAGGCGATCCTGCATGAAGCGGGTGACCACGCCTTCCGGGTGATCGGAAGTAAGGGCCTTGAAGTCCGCCGTCGCCGGGACGAGTTGGGAAACCGCGGGCACATTTTCCTTCAGCACACGCTGCGGAGCAACGTTCCGCATTTGCGATTCCTGCCTGACTTCATCTTTCTCCTTCGCCGCCGGCGCGGGCGCCTGCGCGGCTGGTGGAGCGCCCGCGGCTTGCTTCCGTTGGGCCGCCGACTTTGGCGCCACCGCATCCGCCGCGGTCTTTCCTTCAGATTCGCTCTTCGTCTTGCGCCGTTGTTGTTCCGGACGATTCAACTCCTCCGCTGGAACCTGGTAAACGGTCGCGGGAATGTTCCCGGAAAGAAACGCGGTGTTATCGGCCCGAAATTTCTGCCGTCCGGCATCGGCGCGCGCTTCCTCTTCAGAAGGCGATATGAGATTACCCTCCGCGCTCAGAGCGAATCCAATCGCCGGACGCGGCCAGGCGCGCGCGAGCTTCGCGGCGAAATCACGCGCGAGTTCCGGGGCTGAAGATTCCGCGAGCAATTGGCGCACGCGCTCGGCAAACGCGCGCCGCTCTTCGTCGATCAAGCTCCGCGCCGCGCTCGCGACGGCATCGGTCTCCTTTTGGTAAAGCTCCGCGGTGTGGCGTTCGAGCACGATCTGCTGCTCGTTCGCGCTCCGCAGGGCCATCCAGCCGAGACCGACGCTCGGCAGGACGATGGCGAAAAGAAATATCCAGATGCTTCGTTTCACGAGGCGAGGCGCAGGCTAGCAACGTTTTCGACCGCTGAACAGAAGTCTGCACACCGCGGCCTGAGAGCTCCACGCGAGGGGAGAGCCGTTAACATCCCCTCACGCGGCCCGCAGGGCCGCGGCTACAGAAATCAGCGGCTCTTCTGGTATTTGTCGGCGTAATTCTCGAACTGCATCGCTTTCCGGCGCGACTTCTCCAGTCGCCCCCCTTGATCTATCTCCGAGGCGGCCTCCTCGAGCTTTTGATTCTCTTGCGCTATTCCGGGCACCTGCATCGGCGCGGGCGCGGCCGAATTTCGTTTCATTTGTTCACGGAGCACCGCCACCGCATCTTTGGATTTTCCTTCATCCGCCAGCTTCACCGCCATCTCCTTGGCGAGCCGGTTCTGGACGATGCCATGTTCCCGCGCGACCTCGACCTGGATGCTCGATTCCGCTTTCTTCTGGTCGTCGGTGAAGGCAATTTTCGCCGCCTGCCGTTGGGCGGGCGCACGATCGCCAGAGAGGGTGGCGTAGCTTAATTCAACCGCGGCCGCTTCAATCGCATCCGCCGTCTTTCCTTCCGCCACGGCACGCACGAGGAAACGCCGTTTCTCCGAACCGAACAGCTCAGGCATCTTGATCTCCACCACCCGGTCGCGGCAAACGATATCAGGCCGTCCGATGATTTCCTTCAAGCGCACGCCTTCCGGCGCGTTGATACGAATGACGATGCTGCGGGCGAGGAGCGAGCGAGCGGCGCCCAGTTCCTGCGCGAAAACGCCGGGCAATTTCTCGGCGTCTTTCACATAGTAATAGTTGGCGTTGCTCG